>Ga0307375_10000066_pt1 | contig 144429 bp, 123 predicted proteins | sample TR1MG_FD_202531 | JGI IMG/M metagenome (GOLD analysis project Ga0307375, IMG submission 202531) | Soil microbial communities from Risofladan, Vaasa, Finland - TR-1 | ecosystem: Environmental > Terrestrial > Soil > Coastal area > Acid sulfate soil | place: Finland: Risofladan, Vaasa... | reverse complement strand
TTGCACGCACCCGTTGTCGCATACAACCGGGCCGCAGCTATCCACGACCGCCACGAAACAAGCCGCATACGTATTCCGCCTACAAGCTGTGCAGCTGATCGTCAAGGGCTTAAGTTCGGAGCATTGACCTGCGACGCGGGCCACGGCCGTGTCGTTGACCGCGCGCTGACACGAACGATCGTCGCTCAGCGCCTGGCGCAAGAACATGGCCAGTGTTTCCGTGGGTGGAAACCGTCGTTCGCGATGCGCGGGCAACAGCGCTTCCAGCGGATCGAACAGCTCCGGGCCGGTGAGGATGTTGAAGAATGTCAAAGCATCCGATTGTCCGAGCTGACGGCGAATCTGCTGTTGCTGGAGAGTGACACGACGGCTACGCTGCATCAGGGCTGGTCTCGGGTGGCGAGGGGATGTCTGGCGACACCACCTTATCATTCGAGCCAGCCCTTCTTGCTTGTCAGATCAGTGGGTTGCGGCTTAAGTAAGTGCCATTCAGACCTGACCCCACGTTCTTGTGTCATTTTTGCTTATCCAAGAATAAGCGAATCAAGGAGTTATACGATTAACTGCGGAACTTGGGCGGGCCATGCGTGAGATGGGAAATCAGGAGACGCTCTGACTTTACAGATGACGAGTTACGTTCACGATGGCAAACCTTCCGGTTTGCAAGTCGAGCGTGGTTGCTCCGGTATACTCTGAAGCAGATTCAGTCCATTTCGCAGGATCGTTCATGGCTCTAGTTATATCTACATAACTTTCCAATTTTGGTATGTACGTAATAACGTGGTCAGCCCAGTTCGGATCGATGAGTCTATAACTTCTAGGCGGCATGCCGACCGATGAAATGGCTGATGGATAGCTCTCAATTCCCGAACGCTTTAGTATCTGGCGAAAAATTAAGTCTAATCCCTTACATTCATCACCTCCATAATTAAGTACGTCATTTACGGACTTATTAGGGAATGTACCGTAGGCCATTCCATATGTCGCCTTGAGGTGAGTAGCCATCCATGCTACCGTCTGCTGAACAATTTTCTTCGTGCTGCCAGAAAACATAGGAAGTCTATCACTGCCTATCTCAAGCACAGAGTCGGCTTGCGTGTATTGCTTCGCGAAGCTGATCCAAGAGGGCTGGGTAGTTATTATATAGAAGGACCTATCGTAGTCTTCCGTCCATCCATCTAGATTGATCATAATTCCACCGAAGCTAGTGTCAGTTGGTGGATGCGTTTTTCGATAGTAATGAATGTTATGGTTTATCCATTCGGCATAGACCGTGACCTTACGTGAGACCTCTACGATTATTCGCCTCATTTCTCTTGGGTCAGATTCAAAATCTTCACTAATGTCAAAGAACACCCGGGACGGAACGCTGAATTTCTCATTCGATATGAATCTAGCCAGCAATGGGTAGTGGCTTTTCTTTGCTTGCTTTTGATTTTCGTCGTTTGGATTATCGTTGACGACAAACCATTTCACGGGTTTCGTATCACCTTTTACCTCCAAATAGACCACTCCTCTATGCGAATGCACAAATTTCATTACAATATCATTGTATTCGGCATCATTATCGATGAATAGATAACGTACCGTTGTTGCATCGTAAGTATTTTTACTGGTGACGTGAATCAATTCATACATGCATGCGTAGCCTCTATGTAAGCATTTTTGCTCAAATTTCGCTTGGTCAATGGTCAGCGTAGGTTTTGCTTCGGCCATAAACGGCAGGAGAGCAAGTAGTGCAATGAAGAGAATGCGCATACTATAATCCGGTTGGTGTTTATCACGTGATCAATATAATTGGCCACGTGATAAATTCGATCATTTATTTATTGAATGCAAGTGCGGTGCGCAGCATCCCAGGTTCCACCATCAACTTGAGTACAAATAGCCTTGGGCATAGCATCTGCGGCATTGATCGTTGCATTTACCCCAGTTTTACACAGGTTTTTGACGTTGATGAACTTAGAAGCTGCACTCTTTTTCGCTAATTTAGCCACTCCACCAATAAGACCGCAAGCTTCATTTGCTTGCCCACGAGTCAGCCCGTTGCCAGAACTGACAAGTATAAAGCCACCGGACGAAGGTGACGGTGGTGCGTCCACAAAAACCGCATGCAGATTTGTCGTATCAATCCCACCGGAAATCATGCCGTATTCTTCCCTTTTCAGTTCACGCATCGTTCGATCCTTGTTTTGTCCCGGAGAGGTGCCGCCCCGGGTTCGGCTTGAAATCCAATCGGCTACGTCGGCTTGACCAGGAATGCCGCCAAGTCCAACACGCGGTCAGCGCTCGCAATCGTCTCGGGGCGATGCGCAACAATGATGCGGGTGAGTTGCAATCGACCCACGGTGGCATTGACCTCGCGCTCCAATGCCACATCCAGATGGCTGGTGGCTTCGTCAAGCACCAGAATTCGCGGTTTGCGATATAGGGCGCGGGCCAGGAACAGCCGCTGGCGTTGGCCACCCGAGAGGGTCGATCCCATATCGCCGACCAGCGTGTGATAGCCCATCGGCATACTCGCGATGTCGTCATGGATCGCCGCCAGTCGCGCGGAGGCTTGGATTCGAATGAGATCCGCACGGGGAGCAAACATGCTGATGTTGTCCGCGATGGATCCGCTGAACAGGGAGTCATCCTGCATGACGACGCCCAGCATGGCGGACGTTTCCTGCCGGCACCGGCAAACTATCGTTGGACGGACAACTATGAGGCTGGGCCACGAATGGCTCGCATGCAGGCGGCCCCGTTCACCACATCGAAGTAGTACGAGAAGTCACGCGTCGTTTGAAAGCCTAGGTTAAGATGCAAAGGTAAATCCAGATTCGTATAAAGACGCAAGGTTCGCCTATAGGTCATTCCACGCACCTGTAGATCAATAGCCCTTGACACGTACGCCGTCAATGCACTGTCAGCACCGGCTGTTTCTATACTTTCAATGTGGAATGTGGCGCCACCCTTGTCATTGATACCGAAATATTTTCTTTTCCTCCAATCTGCCGCCAGATAATCATCGTCGCCCGTATCCAGCATGCCATAGATGCGCCCATAGTTCGACCGAGTTTCGATGCCCATCCTGGGAGGGTGAGGAAATATCGGGTTGTTAAAGGACCACATACTGAACCGCGCAGCTGAATGGCACTGCGTATCGACTTCAGGGTTCAACGTGAGTTTGTCATGTCTGATCGTGAAGCGACCCACCCGCAGGAGGAAATCCATGCCCAGGATGGGAGGCTGGTGTCCCAACTTCGCTACCACGACGGGAAAATTGTCGATGGTGAATGTACCAACCGAAAGTGATTTGACGAACGCCAGCTTATAAGTCACGTGATGACCCAGAACATCAGGGAGCCAGCCGTGGTGGCGCGTAACATCCAGACCGAGCTTCGCCGCCAGGGACCTTGAGACCGTTGTTTGCGGAGTACCCGTATCCAGCAAGAATTCCGTCGCCGTGCCGTTGATCCGCACCTCGACCAGCGGTTTCGCATGCTTGTCGTAGGTGAATGGAACAATCTCGGGACCGACCACCGATGTATGTATGCTGGGCGTTTCTCGTGACCGGAGATCGGCATAGGCGCCAGGCCCACGCAAGTAGGGGAGGGCTGGGTTGTTTTCTACCTCGCGGTCCGTGACACCCGCGAGACGCATCAGGTGATGATTCGCCGCCTCAATCTGCCCGGAGATCAGCGCTACGCGCTTGTAGTCACCATCGCTGGCTGCAAGATTCATTCTGAGCCAGCCACACAGAGCAAACGCTTCGTCATAGGCAGCGTCCTTTGCCGCGCTCATGCATTGCATGGCAAAGTGATCGGCGCTCACCAGCCTGAAATGCAGCCGTTCACGGAGTGCCTTCGCCAGGAACACGTAAGCCCGGGCTTTGGGTGAGGGGTCGCTTTGCGCCTGTCGCTCAATGCCAAGCATGGCTTGTTCGTTGTTGCCTGAAGCTGCCACGATGATCTCCCTGGCGTAATGATCAAAGCGCCAATGCTGGAGATCTGGCACCAAAGCACTGGCCTGATTCATCAAGAAGCACGCCATGATGGCGGTGAAGCAAACACGAAACGATCTACATTGCATACGGTTTTCCCGCTCAATGGAAAATAGGTGAATATGGGTGCCCGAGCGCTCGGCCACCCATATTCCATCCTAATGGTGACGGTGAGACGAATTACGGCTTGACGCAGTGAATGCTACTACCGCCACCACCCACACCGACGGAGGCGCCAAGTAATTTTTCGACTACTTTGCCGCTCGCACTCACGTTTCCGCCACCGCTCGTAATCGAAGGGTTGCTGCCGGTCGCACACTGGACTTTCGCACTGGTGATTTGGCCTTTAGCATTGAATGTAGCCTCTGCGTAACCACCACTCGGTACCACGCCCCCTGAACCGTTACCGGTGGCCAGACTGCCGAGATTGGTCACCGACGATGGGGCTATCGCCGCCACTTTCACCGTCGGCAGATTTGTCGCACACGGTTAGCTGCCATGTTGGCGGCGATACGCCAGACAAGGGGTTGGACTGGAGCCCTCAGATCTGAATGGCGGTCGCCGCCGACACCTTGTTGCGAGGATGCCGCCCATCGGCCGGACCACCAAGGGTTGATCCGCTACGGCGAGATCGTGAACCTGTGCGCCGCGACCGCGGCCACCTGGACGCACCGATGGCAACCGACGAGTGTTTGGGAGCGCAAGCTCAATGGCGCGCCGCGCCTTGATCCAGAACGGTGACTGGTGCGGGATCACTCCGTAGCCGGCCGGGAACATCGCGGAGACAGTCGATCGAATCAGCGTGTCACACTCACCACCTGCGACGAGCGGGAGCGGAGAGCTATGCGCCTGTTGACATGGACGGCGAAATGGTGACCCCGTGCTCCTACTACGTGCTCCTACGTGCTCCTACGTCAATTTGTTTTCACAGCTCACGCGTGACCCCTACCACGGCAAATCGGCCCGTTCTCAAGTCCAGCGTGGTCGCCCCAATAAGTTCCTGAGCAGAATTCCGCCAGTTCCCTGGGTACCTTATAGCTAAAGTCATATCAACATATTTTCCAATACCTGGTATGTAAGTAATGACATGGTCAGGCCAATTGGCTTCAGGTAGAATATAGCTCTGGGGAGGCATTCCACGGTACGAAACGCTTGATGGATGAGCCTCGATCCCGGAATTTTTCAACACTGCCCGAAATACCAAATCCAATGCTTTACAATCACCAATACCACTTCGAATGATTTCCGAAACTGGTTGATTCGGATAGGCTCCGTTATCATGTATATCTGAATATTTGAATTTTGAAGCCATCCACTTAACCGTTGATGTTATTTTTTGTTCATCCGTCCCTTTAAATGACGGCAACTTATTGTAATCATTCATTTTACTTGATTGTATCATATACATACTTGCAAAACTCTTCCACGACGGCACTGTAGTTACAGTATAGAAAGAACCATCGTAGGCTTTGTTCCAGCCTGATATCTCAAACCAAAAAATACCATTAGGCATTGATGACGTAGTAGCATAATGATGAAAGTTCTTATCTGTCCATTCTGCATACAATGGGGCTTGTTTGGTGCCCCAGACCAAGATGCGCCGAATTTCATCTGGCCTGGCACGAAAGTCTTCCCCAAAAACTATTGAATCACTCGGAGGCGCTGAAATTGTTCTTAACCAGCTCAACTTTACGACCAAAGCCTCGCCTGCATCCATCGACGACGCTGCTCGAATTACCGCCGATTTGTCCGGAAGATATTTCCATTCTTGACTACCCCTTAGTGCCGCGGGACTAGCCATTATATACATTTTTCGCTTAGGATAATTACTAGCACTAAAGACCCTAATAAGGTCATCACGACTCACTGAATTTAAATACCTTATCGTTCTAACTCGTACCTCTTCAGCAGATAGCGCATGTATTACAATGACCCCGCAGCTTTTGCCCGAAGTCAGACAGGTCTTTTCGAACACGTCAAGATTTGTCAGGTCTGCACTGAAAGAAGATAACGAAGTGAACGCCAACAAAAAAATAAGCAATACTTTATTCATATACATACCCACCATGGGAAACGGCACCGCTGGCGACCGGCGGTGCCGTTCCTTATGCAAAGTTATGGAATACACACATGCGTCTGGGAGTTATAGCTGCCACCCAAGTCCACGATGCAATGCATTGCATCAGTTTGACTTTTATAACCATTTACTACGGTATTGACGGCGTTATCACAAAGCTTCCCGGCGGTTTTGACACTTGGATCACCTTTTGCCCCGACCTTTCCGGCCACGCCAATACCGAGGCAAGCTTCGTGCGCTTGTGTCGGACTTAGCCCGTTACCCATGGCCAGACTGCCGAGATTGGTCATCGACGATGGGTCTATCGCCACCACGTGCACAGGTGGCAGATCTGTCGTAGCCTGTCCGCCGGAAATCATGCCGTATTCTTCCCTTTTCAGTTCACGCATCGTTCGATCCTAGTTTTGTCCCGGAGAGGTGCCGCCCCGGGTTCGGCTTGAAACCCAATCGGCTACGTCGGCTTGACCAGGAATGCCGCCAAGTCCAACACGCGGTCAGCGCTCGCGATCGTCTCGGGGCGATGCGCAACAATGATGCGGGTGAGTTGCAATCGACCCACGGTGGCATTGACCTCGCGCTCCAATGCCACATCCAGATGGCTGGTGGCTTCGTCAAGCACCAGAATTCGCGGTTTGCGATATAGGGCGCGGGCCAGGAACAGCCGCTGGCGTTGGCCACCCGAGAGGGTCGATCCCATATCGCCGACCAGCGTGTGATAGCCCATCGGCATACTCGCGATGTCGTCATGGATCGCCGCCAGTCGCGCGGAGGCTTGGATTCGAATGAGATCCGCACGGGGAGCAAACATGCTGATGTTGTCCGCGATGGATCCGCTGAACAGGGAGTCATCCTGCATGACGACGCCCAGCATGGCGCGATATTTCTCCTTGCCGAGCATGGCAAGAGGTATCCCGCCGATCCGAATCTCCCCCTCGGTCGGATCGAGCACGCTGGCCAACAGCTTGGCCAAGGTAGTTTTTCCGCAGCCTGAAGGTCCGATGATGGCGACGGATTCACCGGGCTCGATCGTGAAGTTCACATGGCGCAACACCCAGGGTTCTCCGTCCGCATAGCGTGATCCGAGGTTGGATACCTCGATGCGCGGTGGCGGTTGCGGGCCGAGATAGTGACTGTCGATGTGCGGCTCGGGGGCTTCCATGACGATGTCAGCCAAACGCTCGCCTTGCAGTTCGAGCATTTTCAACTCGAAGACGTAGTTGATCAGGGCGCCGGCGCGGCCTGCGAATTGGTCGCTATAGGCAAGAAAGGCCATGAGCATGCCCACTGTCATTTTCCCGTCCAGCACCGCAAGGCAGCCCAGCCACAGCACGCCAATACGTTCGCAGCCGAACAGCAGCCCGCTCAAGGTGCCGAACACCATCGACCATCGCTGCACCTTCAATCCGTTGTTTAACGTGTCCACGGTGGCGTTGAGGTAACGGCTGGTGTGCAGCGCGCCGGCATTGGCCAGGCGGATGGCTTGGGTACCGCGCAACGATTCCAGGAACAAGGTCTGTTGCTTCGCCGCAGATACAAGCTGGGTGAGGCTGGCCTCCCGGAAGATGTTGTAGCTCAGCGCGCGCAGCACGAAATAAGCCAGACACACACCGAGAGTGAGCGCCGCCAATGGCACGCTGTACGCCATCATAAGAGACAGCGTCAACACGGCCATCAGGCCATCGAGTACAACCTCAACGATGCGTGTGGTCAACGTCTCCTGGATCGCCCCTACCGCACCAAACCTGGAAACGAGGTCGCCCAATGATCGCTTGCTGAAATAGCTCTCAGGAAGCTTGAGTAGATGACTGAAAATTCGGCCCGACCACGCCAGATGCAGTTGGACGCCGAACGTTGTCAGGATCCACGTGCGTACCGTGCTGAATGCGGTCTGTGTGACCAGCAGCAGCAGAAATCCGAGGCCCAGCAAGGTCAACAGCGCGCGATCATGGCTCGGTAGCACCTGATCGAGCAGCCATTGCGTGAAGAGCGGCGCGGTGAGGCCAAAGACTTCAAGTGCCAGCGCCAGTATGAATATATGGGCAAGCAAGGATTTCAAACCGGGGATGTGGCCAATGAACTGTTTCCAGTTCAGCTTTCGGTGCTCTTGTTGACGTTTGAAAGTAGCGCTTGGCGTCAACTCGATGGCAATGCCGGTGAAGCTCTTGGAGATCACCTCCCAGGAGAGTCGCCGTCGCCCCACCGCCGGGTCATGAATGATGGCCCCGGTTTTTGTGACGCTTGACAATACGACGAAGTGATTAAGATCCCAATGGATGATGCATGGGCAGGTGAGCGATTTGAATTCGTTTAGTTCAAGCCGCAAAGGCCGCGCCTGAAGATCAAATCGAGAGGAAATGTCCAGTAGTTGTTCGAGGGTCATGCCCCTGAGCGATATGGCATAGCGCTGACGCAGGCTGGCAATATCGATGTCGCAGCCGTGATAGCTTGCCATCATCGCCAGACAAGCCAGTCCGCACTCGGCGGCTTCGGTTTGAAGCATCATCGGCAATCGCCGGGACCATCCGAATTGCAAGCCCTCGTGGAAGGGCTGATCCGATGCCGGCGCGCTGTGCGAGCCATCAGCCATGCGTGGATGCCCCCGAAAGCCGGTGGTCGATACCGTAGAGCGGCTCGAACACCCACTCGATCAATCGGCGACGATCCATCAGGATGTCGGCATCAAACGCCATCCCGGGCCTGACCGATTCTTGCTTGCCGTAGGCCATGACTTGCTGGGCATCCAATGTCACCTGGACGCGGTAGACCGGATCAGACTGCTGGGGCTGCTTCCTTCCCAGCGCAGCGATGTCGGCGGAGCTGAGCGCACTTCGCGAAATATCCCTCACCCTGCCGTACTGCTGTCCGAATTTCTGATACGGAAACGCCTGATAGCGCAGCACCACGCGACTGCCCGGCTCGATGAAGCCAATGGCGCGGCTGGGTACCAGCAGCTGCGCCTGCATCACCGAACCGGCGGGCAGGATCGACAGCAGCGGCTGGCCGGCGCTGACCATCTGGCCCGGTTTCAACAACACGGTGGAGACCACGCCGGCAAGTGGCGCGCGCAGCACGACCGCGCGCTGTTGCTCGTTCTGCGCCATCGACTGGCTGAGTGACGCCAATTGGCGCTCGGTATCGTTGCGCTTGGTCGCGTTATCAAGCGGCGATTGCGCCAGTTGCTGCGCGGTGGCGTCGAGCTGCTGGCGGATATCAAGCTGCTGGCGCACCAGCGTCTTGTACTGCGCCTGTGCGTTGAGCACGGTGGTGGTCTGCTGCTGAATCTGCACTTCGGAAACGTAGCCCTTGGCACCCAGCGGCTTCAGACGTTGCAGCAGGTGCTGATTGCTGCTGACCTGTTGCTGTTGCAACGCCAGCTGCCCGCCGACTTGCACCAACTGCGCCCGCAGCAACACGGCCTTGGCGTGCAAGGCGTCGAATTGTTGCGTCGAGAGCAGTTTCTGGTCGGCCAGATCGGCCTGCAAGCCAGCTCGCTGAATATCGAGTTGCCGCGCGACCAACGCATGGGTATCACCGAGCGTCGCGCTGTCCTGTTCGCTGGATAACTCCAGCAACACATCGCCGGCTTTTACCTGCTGGCCATCGTGGACATGCAACTGGGTGATCGTGCCCATACTGGGCGCGGCAATATTCAGAACGCCGGCGCTCGGCACCAATTGGCCAGTCACGGTTTCGCGGCTGGTGTATTGGCCGAAGCAGAGAAACAGCAGAATGGCTGAGGCCAGCGCCAGCGCCAATGCGGTGAGCAGCCAGCGCGACAGCGGAGCGGCGGCGATGATCGAACCCAACCACTCGCCGCGCCTGGCGTCGATGACTTCCTGTCTGAACAATCCCTGTGACAAACCGGCACTCCACTTTTCGCTGAATTTGGCGATTGAAAGAACCCGCCAACGAGTGCGTCTTTCATCCTTCGTTTTTACATTGCTTGTTTCAGCGGCCCCATTTCCATAGGAATATTTCTTGCTCGGCGGACGCCGCAATAACCTCCGCAAGGATCGTTGCACCCGCGACATCTTGCACATGGCATGAGATCGGGCCGCTCGACATGGGTAACTTCATCCGGCAAGCGATCCATGCCGGGCGAGCACGCATACATTCGCAGCAACTTTCGCTCGACATGGGCACGAATGCGCGCTCGCCATGCGGGGGAACTCCTGAAAAGTACGAGGCGGGAAATTCGCATGCCGACCGTGGTGCCACGTGACCGCGATCCATGGGCTCACCTGGCACCATTCGAGGGGGCAGAATGCATGAACGGAGCGTGGTGACCATCAAACCGACGCCACCTTGCAGCCAACCCGTTCGCAAGGTGGTAGCCAGATGACCTGACAACGATCTGACCTGGCGCTGACCAACCTGAGCGTGGTTTATTGGCCGGAAACCCCACATTCGGTAAGCTCCCCGGACTTTACCGCCTGTTGCGCAGGCTCCCCCGGGGATTTTTTTGAGCGCTCCTGCAACAAACCACGACAGCCGGCACCCCCTGTTCACCGCCCTGGTGCTCGCCCTGGTCGTGGCGGCGATGAACATCGGACTCTGGTGGTGGGGCAACCTGCCGCATGGCCCGGAAGACTGGCACGGCAAGATCGACGGCTTCGCGCTGTCGGTGTTCCAGCGCTATCAGAGTCCGCTGAAGGGCGATTTCCCGACCGACGAACAGATCGACGGCGACCTGAAGCTGCTCAGCAAGTACACCACGCGCGTGCGCACCTACTCGATGCTGCAGAACCCGCAGCTGCCACGGCTGGCCGAGAAGGACGGGCTGAAGGTGATGGCTGGCGCCTGGATCGACCGCCGGCTGGACAACAACGAGAAGGAAATCGCCACCCTGATCGCCCAGGCGCGCCACTACCCGGGCACGATCAACCGGGTGATCGTGGGCAACGAGGTGCTGCTGCGCAACGACATCAGCCCTGATGACCTGATGGCCTATCTCGACCGGGTGCGTGCGGCCCTGCACCAGCCGGTGTCGACGGCCGAGCCCTGGCACATCTGGGAGAAGTACCCGGAACTGGTGCAGCACGTCGATTTCATCACCGTGCACCTGTTTCCGTACTGGAACGGCATCGACCGCAAGGACGCGATTGCCGACGCGCTGGCGCGCTACAACCATCTCAAGCAGCTGTACCCAGGCAAGCCGATCGTGGTCGGCGAGATTGGCTGGCCGTCCAATGGCGATCGTTTCCAGTACGCCACACCGTCGGTGTCGAACGAGGCGATCTTCCTGCGCGACTGGTTCAACGTGGCCAAGCGTGATCACATCGATTACTACATCATGGAAGCGTTCGACCAGCCCTGGAAGGAACAACTGGCCGGCCGCACCGAAGCCTACTGGGGCATGTTCAATGCCGACCGCCAGCTGAAGTTCCCGTTCACCGGCCCGGTGACCGAGGACACCGCCTGGCCGTGGAAGGCGCTGGCGGCGAGCCTGCTGGCCTTGCTGCCGATGATTTTCTTTGCCCGCCGCTTCAGCCGCTTCAAGCTGACGGGACGATTCTTCTTCGCCGCACTGATCCAGCTGGCTTGCGGCCTGATCGTGTGGTCGGCCACGCTGCCGTTCAACTTCTACCTGAGCTGGATCGACTGGACCATGCTCACGCTGTTGTTCCCGGCGCAGATCGCGATCCTGGCGATTCTGCTGATCAACGGCTTCGAGTTCACCGAGGTGTTGTGGCGCCCGACCTGGCTGCGTCATGCCGGCATGCTGCGACCGGATCGGCCGGAGAAGCAGCCGTTCGTGTCGATCCACCTGGCCTGCTACAACGAGCCGCCGGAGATGGTGATCGTCACGCTCGACTCGCTGGCCGCACTGGACTACGCCAACTACGAAGTGCTGGTGATCGACAACAACACCAAGGACCCGGCGGTATGGAAGCCGGTGCAGGAATATTGCGAGAAGCTCGGCAAGCACTTCCGCTTCTTCCACCTGGAACCGTGGCCCGGCTACAAGGCCGGTGCGCTGAACTTCGGCCTGAAGGAAACCGACCCAAAGGCCGACGTGGTGGCGGTGATCGATGCCGACTACGAGGTGCGCCACGACTGGCTGGCCACCCTCACCGGTCACTTCCACGACCCCAAGGTAGCTGTGGTGCAGTGCCCGCAGGCGCACCGCGAGTTCGAGCACAACACGTTCCGCCGCATGACCGCGTGGGAATACGACGGCTTCTTCCGCATCGGCATGCATCATCGCAACGAGCGCAACGCGATCATCCAGCACGGCACCATGACCATGGTCCGGCGCAGCGCGCTGGAAGGCACCGGCGGCTGGTCGGAGTGGACGATCTGCGAGGACGCCGAGCTCGGCCTGCGCCTGATGCACGCCGGCTATGACCTGGTCTACGTCGATGAACTTATGGGCAAGGGCCTCACCCCGGCCGACTTCAAGGCGTACAAGAGCCAGCGTTACCGCTGGGCGTTCGGCGCGATGCAGATCCTCAAGGGCCGCTGGAGCTGGATGGTCAAGCCGGGTCCGCTGTCGGCCGGCCAGCGCTTCCACTTCCTCACCGGCTGGTTCAGCTGGTTCGCCGACGCGCTGCACCTGATCTTCACCCTGATGGCGCTGTTCTGGACCGCCGGCATGGTGGCCTTCCCGCAGTACTTCAGCCTGCCGATGCAGTTGTTCCTGATCCCGGTGATCGGCTTCTTCTTCGCCAAGGCGATCTTCGGCATCGTGCTGTACCGCGCCCGTGTGCCATGCAACTGGCGCGATACCTTGATGGCCTCGCTGGCCAGCATGGGGCTGTCGCATGCGATCGCACGAGGCATCCTGCATGGCCTGACCCGCGAGAAGACCTCGTTCGTGGTCACCGCCAAGAGCCGTCGCCTGGGCGGCAGCAACTTCGCCGCGTTCGCACCGGTGCGCGAGGAGCTGATGATGGCGATCGCGCTTTCCCTCTGCATCGTCGGCATGGCCGAAAGCTACGGTACGCACTACATCGAAGGCACCTTGTGGATGATCATCCTGGCGGCGCAGTCGATTCCCTATGTCTCGGCGGTGATCGGGGCCTGGATCGCGCACAAGGCGGGCGACAAGGCCGGCTGAGTCGCCCGTCGTAAACAGCCCGTGGATGCGGCCTCGGCCGCATCCACAAATCAGATATGCGCTCCTGATCTGCTGCCGGGGAAATCGGCAGGACTTCATCCGGAGCCTACGCAAACATGGGTAAGCTGGATCTACCCGTGAACAAGCCCCGAGGACGGATCCCTACGCATGCGCCGACTGCCCCGACGCCTGAGCCTGTTGCTGCTGCCCGCCCTGATGCTGGCAACGCAAGCCCATGCGGCAGTGAAGCTGACGGTGGATGGCGTCGCTGACCCGCTCAAGAGCGCAGTGATCTCGGGCGTGGAGCTGTCTCAGTACGCGACGCGTGAGGTCACCGCGGCACAGGCCACGCGTCTGTATGAGCGGGCACCGGATCAGGTGCGATCAGCGCTTCAACCGTATGGCTACTACGACGCCACTGTCAGCGGCGAGCTGAAACAGGTCGGCGAGGACTGGCAGGTGACGCTGGATGTCAAACCGGGCGAGCCGGTGAAAGTCACCCGCGTCGACCTGCAACTGGAGCAGAGCGCCTCTCATATCGCGGCGATCGGGCGCGCCGCGCACGCCATTGAGCAGCTGCAAGGCAAGACGCTCAACGATGGCAGCTATGACGCCGCGCGCGACGCTCTCAGCACCCAGCTCTCGGCCAATGGCTTCCTCGATGCGCGGCTGCTCACCCACCGCGTCGAGGTGACCCGGGCCGATCGCAGTGCGGTGATCAAACTGGCGTGGCAGGCGGGTCCGCGCTATCGCTACGGCAAGGTGCACTTCGACGGATCACAGCTCGACGAGGGCTTTCTCGATCGCTACCTGCCATTCAAATCCGGCGACTATTTTTCGCAAGGCCAGCTGCTGGAACTGCAGCAAGCCCTGAACGGCGCCGACTACTTTGCGGTGGTCAACGTGCAGCCCGACGTGGACGAAGCCAAGGCTGGCGTGGTCGACGTCACGGTGCAGCTGCAACCGGCCAAGCGCACGATCTATACTGGCGGTCCCTTCGTCGGCACCGACACCGGCGTGGGCGTGCGCGGTGGCATCGAGCGGCGCTGGGTCAACCGGCGCGGCCACAAGTGGAAGAACGAACTGGTGCTGGCGCAACGGCTGAAGATGCTGTCCACGCTGTACTCGATTCCGCTGCCCGGCCCCCACCAACGCAGTTACAACTTTGGCGCCAACTACCGCGACGCCAACACCAGCACCTCGCAATCGCGCACGCTGGAGCTGGTCGCCAACGAAAGCCGCCAGTGGCATGGCTGGGTACGGACACTCGGGCTGCACGCGCTGGACGGCACCTTCACCGTGGGCAAGATCGGCAACGAGCCGGACAACACCCCCGGCATCGAGCATGGCCGCAGTACCGAGGTGTTCGCCGAGGCCGCGCTGACCCGCGAGCAAGCCGACAACCCCACCTTCGTGCATGATGGCTGGTCGCTGGCATTGGCCGCACGCAGCACGGCAGGTCCACTGCTGTCCGATGCCAGCTTCAGTCAGCTCACTGCTGACGCCAAATGGATCCACGCCTTCGGTGCGAACCAGCGCAATCGGCTGATCCTGCGTGGCAGCACCGGTGTGACCTGGACCAATGATTTCACCGCGCTGCCACCGCAACTGCGCTTCTTTGCCGGTGGTGACCGCTCGGTGCGCGGCTATGGTTACGAGTCGATCGGCCCGCGCAACGGCTACGGCCGCGTCATCGGCGGCAAGAACCTGCTGGTGGCCAGCACCGAGGTCGAGCACTACTTCACGCGTACCTGGGGCATGGCGGCCTTCGTCGACGCGGGCAATGCGTTCAACGGCACCAACTACCAGCCGAAGGTCGGCGCCGGCCTGGGCGTACGCTGGCTGTCGCCGGTCGGCATGATCCGCGTCGACCTGGGTACACCGATCCATGACCCGCAGCGCCACGGCATTGAGCTGCACCTGGTGATCGGGCCGGATCTTTGAGTCGGACCAACCCGCAAGCAACCGGAGTCCTCGCCTAGCATGAAGTGGGTCAAGCGCCTTGCCATCGTTCTTGCCGGCCTGCTGCTTATCGTGGCGGCGCTGCTGTGGTGGCTGCTTGACTCCACCGCGGGCATGCATTTCGCGCTGGCGCGGGCGCAGGCTGCCACCGGCGGCGCACTGCAGGTGCAACAGGCGCGAGGCCATCTGCTCGGCCCGCTCGATCTCGCCGGCGTGCGTTACGACGACGGCAAGGGCACCGTGGCCAGCGTCGCGAAACTGCATCTGGACCTGCGCTTCTGGCCGTTGCTGGCCAGGCGCGTGCATGTGCAGGTGCTGGATGTCGATGGTGTCGACGTGATCCTGCCCAGGTCCGCGCCGGAATCGAGTTCAATCGCCGGCAGCTACTCGCTGCAACCACCGGTGGATATGGTGCTCGACCGAGTGCATGTGGGCACGGTCAAGGTCACCCGGACCGGCCGCTTGCTGTTTGCGTCGAACCAGCTCGACTTGAGCGGCCGCTGGACCCGCCAGGGTCTCGAACTGAAGCAACTCGCCCTGCACGCAGCGGACGGTCACGCCGAACTGGCCGGCAAGCTGGTGGCCCTCGGCCGCGACTACCGCGGCGACGGCAAGGCCGCGTTTGCCTGGAAGCTCGGCGACACCGACTACGCGGGCGACCTCGCTGCGCACAGCGATGGCCACACGGCACACCTCGACCTCAAGCTCAGCGCGCCTGCGGTCGCTCACCTGCAACTGGACCTGGTCCAACGCGGCGACTACGCCTGGACCGCACGCGTGGATGCCCCGCGCTTCGATCCAAGGCCGGTGCTTGGCGACCGTGCGCTCAACTCGCTGGCCTTGACCCTGCAGGGCGAGGGGGATCGCTTTGGCGGCAGCGTGAACGGCCAGCTCGCGATCAATGGCTACCAGCTGCAGTTGCAACCGCTGCGCGTGCAGTTCGATCACGACTACCACACGCTGACCGTGCCGCAGCTTGCGCTGAGCTCGCCGCAGATCAAGGGACAGCTGGATGCCAGCGGCACGCTGCAGCTCGCCGCCGAGCCGCTGCGCGGGAAACTCGACATCCGCTGGCACGGCCTGATGCTCCCGGCGGATCTTGCCAGTCAGGTGCTGGCCAGCCAGGGCCAGCTCACCGCCCATGGCAGCGCGCAGAAATATCACGCCGAAGGCGATATCGAGATCGGCCCACCCGGCAAATTGGCCAAGCTGGCCCTGAACCTCGACGGAAATCCGCAGTCGATCACGCTGCACACGCTGGCGCTGAAACAGGCCAGGGGCGGATTGCAGGCGAGCGGCCACCTGACCCTGCAGCCGGCAATGGCCTGGCAGGCGCAGCTCAGCGCCGATCGCTTCGACCCGGGCCAGCTGTTCGCCGGCTGGAGCGGCATGCTGGATGCCGACATCACCAGCCAGGGCAGCCTGCCCCGCGCCGGTCCCGACGCCCGCGTGGAGATCCGCAAGCTGGGCGGCACGCTGCGCGAACGCGCGATCAACGGCAGCGGCAAGCTGCATATCTCATCGAACCAGGTGCTCGATGGATCGCTGCAACTGGCCTCGGGCAAAAGCAAGCTGCAGCTCGATGCCAAACCCGGCAACAGCAACGACGCCAACCTGCAACTGGTGGTGGCCTCGCTTGGCGACTGGCTGCCGGACGCCAGCGGCCATCTGGACGGCCATTTCAACATCCGCGGGCGGCTTCCGAAGCTCAGCATCAACGGTCAGCTGCATGGCCAGGCGCTGCGCTGGCAACAGCAGCGCGCCGACAGTCTGGACCTGATCGTGGGGGTTCCCGATGCAAGCCGCCCGGCCGGCAAGCTCGAGTTGCAGGCCTCCGGCGTGTCCTTGCGGGGCTTGCAGTTCCAGCACATCCACCTGCTCACCGAGGGCAGTCAAGGCGATCATGTGCTGAAGCTAGACGCCCGCGGCAGCCAGTTGTCCGGCACGATCGACCTGCATGGCGCGCTCAGGGGTACGCGCTGGAACGGCACGCTCTCCACCCTCAACCTGCAACCGCAGGGCATGCCCGGCTGGCACCTGCAGCAGCCGTCGACCCTCGGTTACAACCATGGCGCAATGAATCTGTCCGAGCTGTGCCTGAGCGCGGGCGAGCCACGGTTGTGCCTTGCCGCGAAGCAGGACAAGTCCGGCAACCTCGATGCCAGCTACCGCTTGCGCGCATGGCCACTGGCCCTGCTGCTGAATGCCGCCGGTGACGCCGGCCTGCCCCTGCGCGCCGATGGCACGCTCGACGGCGACGGCAAGATCCGCCGCAGCGCCGCCGGCACGCTCAGCGGCACCGCCACCATCCACTCCAGCCAGGGCAGCATCACCTATACCGATCGCGCCGAAGCGCCATCGCTGCGCTACGAGCAACTGCGCGTCAAGGCCACGCTCAGCCCGGGCAGCCAGCGTATCGAGATGCACAGCGGGCTCGATCAGGGCGGCCGCCTGGATGGCCAGATCAGCATCACCGGCGCGCAACAGGCGCTGACCGGCCAACTCGAACTGCGTCTCAACAACCTCGCCTTTATCGAGCTGTTGAGCAACGAGGTGGCCAATGTGAAGGGGGGCCTCAACGGCAGCTTTCATTTTGCCGGCACCGTGCAGCAGCCAGCGATTACCGGACAGGCCACCGCCACCAACCTTGCCGCCGAGGTGCCAGTGGCCGGGCTCAAGCTCAACCAGGGTCAGCTGACCATCAGCATCACCGATGCCAGGCAATTCGAGATCAACGGCGACGTGAACTCGGGCAAGGGCAAGCTGAGCATCGCCGGCCACGCCGGCATCGGTACCGACGCGCAGACCGAGCTGACCGTGAAGGGCAGCCAGTTCACGGCGGCCGACATTCCTGCCGCGCGAGTGGTGATTTCGCCTGATCTCACCGTGCACGCCGATGCCAAGGGCCTGCGCATCGGTGGCGGCCTGAGCATCGACAGTGCCGACGTGAACATGGAGAAGCTACCCGGCGCCGGCGCCACCACGGCCTCGCCCGATGTGGTGGTACTGGATGAAAAGCAGCCGCCGGGTGCTGCCAGCAAGTTGCCGATCAGCGCGCAGGTCAGGGTCGATCTTGGGCGCAAGACCCATGTCGTCGGCATGGGCCTGGACGGTCGGGTGAACGGCATCCTGACGGTAAGCGAGCAGCCCGACCGCAGCACCACGGGCCAGGGGCAGATCGCGGTGGATGGCACCTACCGCGCCTACGGCCAGACCCTGCAAGTTCAACGCGGCCAGCTGTTGTTCGCCAGCACCCCGCTCGACAACCCGGGGCTGAACATCCGCGCGATCCGCAAACTCAACCCCAACGCCACCATCGACGAAGGCCAGGAAGTGGGTCTCTACATTGCCGGTACCGCGCAGCGGCCGATCCTCACCGTATTCTCCAAGCCGGCGATGGAGCAGTCCGATGCACTGTCGTACCTGATTACCGGCAAGCCGCTGTCCGAGGTCAAGGGTGGTCAAGGCAGCATGGTCAGCGCCGCTGCGCAGGCACTCGGTTCGGCTGGCGGCAATCTGCTGGCCAAGAGCATTGGCTCGAGGCTGGGCATCGACGACGTTGGCGTCTCCAGCAATGAAGCGCTCGGTGGCAACTCGGCGTTCAGCGTGGGCAAGTACCTCTCGCCGCGACTGTATCTCAGCTACGGGGTGGGTCTGTTCCAGCCCGGCGAAGTGATCACCCTGCGCTACCGACTGAGCCGCCGATGGAATTTCGAGGCGCAGCAGGCCACCCAGTTCAACCGTGCCAGCCTCAACTACCGCATCGAAAAGTAGCGCTTGGCCAGCCAGCGGCCTCGCTACCCGCGCGCCAGCCTTCTAGAATGACGGGTTGGCGGAACGCCTCGCTGCCTTGCCTTGTGGAACTCATGCGCCTTTACCTGCAAACCGTACCCGGCTCCACCGAAGCACCGCGCTATGTGCAGATCACCCTGGAACAGGATCTGCTCGGCGGCTGGACGCTATACCGGGAATCGGGCACCCAGGGCGGCCGTGTCAGCATGAAACGCGAGCAGTTCCTGGAACGCGACGAGGCGATCGCAGCGTTCGAAAAGACCCGCGATGCCCAAATCAAGCGTGGCTTTCGCGTCATGTTTGCGCAGGGCCAGGAAGGCCCCTACGGCCGTTGACGCCCCTCCCCAAAAAGTTGATGACGATGCCTGATGTATTGAAGAACGACCGCTTCCTGCGTGCACTGCGCCGTGAGCCCACCGACACCACGCCGATCTGGGTGATGCGCCAGGCTGGCCGCTACCTGCCGGAATACCGCGCCACTCGTGAGCGCGCAGGCAGCTTCATGGGGCTGGCGCAGCACCCGGAATTCGCCTGCGAGGTGACCCTGCAGCCGCTGGAGCGGTTCGATCTCGACGCCGCGATCCTGTTTTCCGACATCCTCACCATTCCGGACGCGATGGGGCTGGGGCTGTCGTTTGCCCAGGGCGAGGGTCCGCAATTCGCCCGCCCGCTGCGCAGCAAGGCCGATATCGACAAGCTTGCCGTGCCCGACATGGATGGCAAACTGCGTTACGTGATGGACGCGGTGCGCCTGATTCGCCAGGAACTGCACGGTCGGGTGCCACTGATCGGCTTCTCCGGCAGCCCGTGGACGCTGGCCTGCTACATGGTCGAGGGTCAGGGTTCGAAGGATTTCGCGACGCTCAAGGCGATGTGCTGGAACGAGCCAAAACTGGCCCACCAGTTGCTCGACACCCTGGCCCAAGCCGTCGCCGCCTACCTGATCGCCCAGGCGGCCGCAGGTGCACAGGCGCTGATGATCTTCGACACTTGGGGCGGCCTGCTCGGGCCTGCCCCGTTCCGTGAGTTTTCGCTGCGCAGCATGGCCCAGATCGTCGCCGCACTGAAGGCCGACCCGGCCGCGCGCGATTTGCCGGTGGTGCTGTTCTCCAAGGGAGTCGGCCAGCACCTGGCCGCGCTGGCCGACACCGGCTGCGCCGGTCTCGGGGTGGACTGGACCGTCGACCTCGCCGATGCGCGCGCCGCGGTCGGTGGCCGGGTTGCGCTGCAGGGCAATCTGGATCCGGCCATCCTGCGTGCCAGCCCCGAGGTGATCCGACGGGAGGCGCGCGCCGTGCTGGACAGCTACGGCAACCATCCCGGCCACGTGTTCAACCTCGGCCACGGCATCACCCCTGAAGTGGACCCCGAGCACGTGAAGATTCTGGTCGACGAAGTGCACCAGTACGGGCGCACCTTGCGTGGCTGAGCAAGGCCTGCCTGCATGCGCAGACGGCGCAACCACATCACGGCATCGTTCCAAGCCCCGAAAATATCCTTCGCCGACCGGAGATTTTTTCAGGTGAAACCCGCATGATAGGCACGCCGCTCAAGTCCGACGATATCTGCATTGCAAACACCGGCAGGTCAAACGCCATGGCAGGAGCAACTTCTTAGTCATCGGATGATCGGACAGGGCATGAACGCAATAGAACAACTGCGACTCAATGGCTGGCTACCCAGCCCGAAGGGCGTAGCGCTTGCGATCATGCAAATCTGTCGGCGGGATAACGCCAACCTGGAGGACATCGCCCGGGTCGTGCAGACCGATCCGGTCACCTGCGGCCGGCTGCTGCATATGGCCAATGCGGCCAGTTCGGGCGGGCGGCCAGTGGCCAGCGTACCCGACGCGATCATACGCCTGGGCCTGGAGGCGGTGCGTCAACTGGCCATGGGTTTCTCGCTCGTCGATCAATACCGCGAGGGGTCGTGCGAGGGCTTCGATTATTCCGCTTTCTGGTCCCATTCATTGCTGATGGCGGTTGCCATGCAGGAATTGGGCAGGCTCACCCGCATCGCCGACGCCGACGAGCTTTTCGCCTGCGGGCTGATGGCTCGCATCGGGTACCTGGCCCTGGCCACGCTCTATCCGGACGACTATGCGCGCTTGCTGAAGAGCCTCAGTGGCAACATGCTGGAGCTTGAGCAAGAGCACCTGCATGTCGATCACAACGAACTGACGGCAGCGATCCTGGCCGACTGCGGCATTCCCAAGGCCCTGGCCGAACCGGTACATTTCCATGAGATGCCCGACGCGTCCGGTTTTGCCGAAGGCTCCAGGCCGTACCAGCTGACCCATTTGTTTTATCAGGCCAGGCGATTGGCCGACCTGAGCGCGGTTCCGGCAGACCAGAGAAGCAGCCATGTCTCCGAACTGATGATGTTGGGCGGAAAAATTGGACTGGACGCCAACCAGCTGGGCGAGTTGATCGACCAGATCCACCTGCGCTGGCGTGACTGGAGCAGGATGTTGAACGTACCGGCAGCTGCATTGCCGCCGTTCGCCGACCTGGTCAGTCGCTCATCCACCACATCCGCTGCCAAGCAGGCGCTGGCGGCACCTCGTGTACTGTGGGTGGCGCATGAACCGGCCGTGCAAGCCCTGCTCAGGCACACCCTGCAGAGCATGCCCGGCGTCAATGTGCATGGCGCCGAAAACGGTGAGGAAGCACTTGCCGTGGCATTGCAGCTGATGCCGCAGATCGTGGTGACCGACGCGCACATGCCGCTGATGGATGGATGGGCGCTCTGTCGCGCCCTGCGCGCCACGGCATGGGGACAGTCGATCTACCTGATCATCCTTGTCGACAGCGAAGTCAGCGTGCTGACGCAAGCGCTCGATGCCACCATCAACGATTGCCTGAGCGCGCCGCTGCTGGCAAGCACGCTGCAGCTCCGCCTGACGGCGGCGATGCTGTACGTGAAGCTGCTGAACAACTGGGAGCAGGACCGCGCCCAGCTGAAGCAATTTTCAGCCGAACTGGCGATCAGCAACCGCAAGCTGGAGCGCTACGCACTGACCGACCAGCTGACTGGCCTGCAAAACCGCCGCGCCGGCATGGAGTCGTTGGCGCAGACCTGGGCCGCCGTGCTGCGCTCCGGCGAGCCGATGACCGTGATGATGATCGACATCGACTCGTTCAAGGGCGTCAACGACACCCACGGGCACGCCACCGGCGATCGGGCGCTGATCGAGGTGGCCAGGGTCATTCGCGCCTCGGCACGGATGGAGGATTCGGTCTGCCGGATGGGTGGGGAAGAATTCTTCGTGCTGTGCCGCGGCGCCAGCCTGCAGGCCTCGCTGCACGCGGCCGAGCGCCTGCGTCAGAAAGTGGCCGACTTGAAGATTCGCGTCGAAAGTACCGAGATAACAGTCACCATCAGCATCGGGCTGGCCTCGAAGGAGGCCGAGATGTCTGATCCTGGCGCTCTGGTCAACGCCTCCGACAAGGCACTTTATGCGGCGAAGAAGGCCGGTCGGAATCGAATCTGCCTGTCGCGCAATGGCAAAGTGCTGTCCAGCCTGAGCTGAGCCCCTGACCCGGACACGAGCAGCGCAACGCGGACTTGGACCGCAGCTTGCCCGTGGCTCAAGGCGTGCCGGCGAAGGCGTGATCGAGCCAGTCGTGCATCAGGCGATAGCTGCGGGACGCTGCACCGGGGTCGTAGCGACAGCCCGGCGAGTTCTCGCCGACCTCGGTGAAGCAGTGCACAGCATGGTCGATCACCACGAACTGCCATTCGGACGGATCGCCGCGCATTTCATCCAGAAACCTGCCTGCATCCGGCATGGTGCTCTTGTCGTCGGCACCGTTCATCACCAGCACGCGTGCCTTGATGTTCTTCGCCAGCGCCGGATTATCGGTGGCCAGTCCGCCGTGGAATGAAACCACCGCTGCCACATCGGCACCGCTGCGCGCCAGGTCGAGTACGGCCGAGCCACCGAAACAGAAACCAATGGCCGCCAGTTTCGAGAGATCGATCGGTGCCGTGCCAGCCTGGGCCCTGAGTTGCTCCAAAGCCAGGTTGACCCGCTTGCGCATCAAGGCGCGATCGCCGTACAGCGGCTTTACCGCCGCCTTCGCCTGATCTGCATTGCCCGGCTGCGGCCGCACGCTGGCGCCGTACATGTCAGTAAGCAGGATCACGTAGTCCTTGCCGGCGATCATCTCGGCTTTCTTCACCGCCGCGGCGTTGATGCCGTACCAGTTCGGCACCATCACCAGACCCGGCCGTTTCACGGTACTGGCATCGTCGTAGACCAGCACACTGTGGAAGCGGGTACCGTCCTGCATCCATTCGACCGGTCGATGCACCATCCTCGCCTGGGCGGCGAAGCTGGATCCCACGAGCAAGAGCAGACAGCACAGTCGGGCGAGTCGCATGGGCAGGATCCTCCATCGGGCCGGCAGGTTTATCCGCAAACCGCCTGTGCGGCGTTCGCGGCGGCGAAGTTCATCGTCCCGCGGCGTGATCCGACAAACGCCGCTTCAGTGGCTCAAATGTGTTCAACAGGTGCACGCCCAGTCCGCGCACGGCAACCAGCGCCGGTGACTGCAAGGCGTAAACACGTGCCAGCGCGTCGAAACCGAGCGCATCCAGGGTGTCGGCGCTGCGTCGACGCCGGGCGTAGCGGCGCAATACGTGGCTGGCACCGATATCGCGACCAGCCGTACGCGCCGCCAGCAAGGTAGCGCGCAACTCGACCACATCGCGCAACCCCAGGTTGACCCCCTGCCCGGCCAAGGGATGCACGGCGTGCGCTGCGTCACCCAGCAACACCATGCGTTCGGCCAGGTAGCGTTCGGCAAGCCGCAATCGCAGCGGGAACGCGGCACGGGCACTGACGGCGATGATGCGACCGAGCCTGAAATCACTGGCCACGCCGACTTCCTCGGCAAATGCCTGCTCATCCAGCGCCAGCATGCGTTGCGCCTCGACCTCCGGCAGTGACCACACCAGCGAGCTGCGGCCATCGGCCAGCGGCAGCAGCGCCAGCGGGCCGCTGCGCAGGAATCGCTGCCATGCGGTGTGCTGATGCGGGCGCTCGGTCGACAGATGGGCGACCACCGCGCGCTGGGCATAGTCACGCCCCCGCGTGGTGATACCGGCCAGCTGGCGCAGCGGCGAAGAGGCGCCGTCAGCGGCCACCAGCAAACCTGCCGAGAGCAGTTCGCCGCCGGCAAGCTGCAGCTGAATGCGATCCTCGCGCGCCTCGAAGCCGGTCACCGTGGCTGGACACAACCGGCGAACGCCAGCGGCCTGCAACTGCTGCCACAGCATCCACTGCACGAGGTTGTTCTCGACGATGTAGCCGAGCAGGTCGCGCCCCTCGCTGGCCGCGTCGAAATCGATCGCCGCGCCGCTCTCGGCATCCCACACGTGCATGTGGGTGTACGGCCCGACCCGCGCTGCATGTATGGACGGCCATACGCCAAGTTCATCCAGCAAGGCCACCGACGAGGGCGCCAACCCGACCACGCGAAGATCCACCTCCGCGTCCAAGCTCCACGGTGTCGGGGCATGCGCCTCCAGCAAGGCCGTGCTGAAACCGGCGCGCGCCAGTGCCAGCGCCGTGGCGGCGCCGACCATGCCGCCACCGACCACGGCGACATCCAGCGCCGGCGCACGGCGCCGCGACAAGGATTCGGAAACCGGCACGCTCACGGCAGACGCTCCAGCACCGTCAGCGGTGGCTCGCCACGAAAGCCCATGCCGCGGCGCGCCAGGGCGCGTTGCAGTGGTTGCACGCGATCGCAGGCCAGCAAGGCCAGCGATCGCAACGGCGCCATCAGGGGCTGCGGCAGGCAGGCCAGCCGCACCAGGCCATGGCTCATCAACATCGTGCCATCGCGATCGAGCGCGCGACGTGCGGCATAACGCTGCAGCAGCTCCGGCGCACCGGGATCAGCCGCAGCAGCCACCAACTCCGCCAAGGTCAGCGCATCGCGCAAACCCAGGTTGAAGCCTTGCGCGCCGATCGGATGCACGGTTTGCGCCGCATTGCCGACCAACACGGCGCGCGCCGCGGTCAAGCGCGATGCCGCGACGCGCGCGATCGCGTAGGGATACCGCTTGCCGGGCCGGCTGAGCTTGCCCAGCCGCCAGCCAAATCGCTGCTGGGCCAGCGCGATGTAGCCGTCATCATCCAGCGCCGCCACGGCGCCCGCCTGATCCGCGGCCACGGTGAGCACCAGGCCGCAGCGCCGTTCGGCCAACGGCAGCACGGCGATCGGGCCAGCATCGCTGAAGCGCTCGTAGGCGCGGTGGGCGTGATCGCGCTCGGGTGTGACCGTGCAGACGAACAGCGTCTGCCCGTAATCATGCCGCGGCGCCTCGATGCCGAGCTGGCCCCTGACCAGGGACTCGCTGCCGTCGGCGCCGACCAGCAAGGGCGTATCGATGCTGCGCGTGCCCTCAGCGGTCTCGATGTGCGTGCACCAGCCGCCAGCCCGTGGCTCCAGCGCCACGAGCGTGGCGGGCGCCAGCCGTGTCAGCCGGGTGCACTCGTCGAGCCGTCGCAGCAGGGCGGCACCGAGTTCTCGCGCCGGCAGGGTCCAGCCCAGCGCATCGACCCCGTGCTTGTCCGCATCGATACGGGCGCTGCCGAATTCACCGGCACGGCTTACATGAATGTGGCGGATCGGCGTGGCGCCGGCGCGGGCATGGCGCCACACCCCGATCGCCTCGAGCCCGTTGACGCTGGCCCGCGCCAGGGCCAGGTTGCGCTCGTCGTAGCTGGGCTGAGCGTCGGCACGCGGCGCGGCGGCTTCCACCAGGGTCACGGCCAGGCCGGCGGTATCCAAGGCAATCGCCAGGCTGGCGCCGACCAGGCCACCGCCGATGATCAGCACACCGGACTCATGGGGAGCGGAGAGTGTCGGGACATTCATGAGGCGATGATACGCGCTGGACCCGGGTGGCTCGCAACGCATTCCGCTAGACTAGCGGACTCCCCCCGACGCCTCAACGGAGCTCCACATGGCCAATACGCAGACCCAACGCCTGGGCATCTTTGTGATGCTTGCCCTGGTGATGGCGGCCACCCGCCTGCATCATTTCGACATCTTGCCCGACGCTTCGTGGGGCGTATTTTTTCTGGCCGGGTTCTGGCTGCGCGGTTCGGCCCGCTGGGCCTTTCCGCTGCTGATCGCCGAAGCGGTGCTGGTCGATTTTTTCGTTATTACCGGTCAGGGCATGGATTTCTGGAACCACTACTGCGTGTCGCCCGCGTACTGGGCGATGCCGGTGTATTTCGGTGCCCTGTGGCTGGGCGGCAGCTGGGTGGCACGACGCCAGCCGGGCCTGCGCCTCGCCACCCTGGGTCTGGCAGCTGCAGCGCTGATTGTCAGCGAGACCGCCTGTTACCTGATCTCCAACGGCAGCTTCTACTGGCTCAGCGCCAGCGTGCCGTTGCCGCGCAGCTTCGCCAACTGGTTCGTCAACCTGGGCGACTGGTACCTGCCCTTCCTCGCCACCACCGCGCTGTATGTCAGCCTCGGTGCAGCGGTGCACGTGGTCGCTACCCTGATGGCCCGTTCGCTGCGTGCTTCCGCGCAGCCCGGCCTGAACCACTGAGCCAGCGCGATGGGCAACCGGCTTTCCAAGATATATACCCGTACCGGTGACGATGGCAGTACCGGGCTGGGCGACGGATCACGTGTGGGCAAGGACTCACTGCGGGTCAGTGCCTACGGCACGGTGGACGAGCTCAACAGCACGATAGGCATGGTGCTGGCAGCGGACGGGGTCACCGATGACGTACGCGAGGCGCTGAGTCAGGTACAGCACGACTTGTTCGACCTCGGCGGCGAGCTCTGCATTCCCGGCATGGCCATGGTCGAGGACAGCGACATCGACCGGTTGGAAGCGATCCTCGATCGCTTCAACGACCCGCTGCCGCCATTGAAGGAATTCATCCTGCCCGGCGGCGGCATGGCAGCGGCTTGCGGCCATCTGGCGCGCACGGTATGCCGCCGCGCCGAACGCGAAGTGATTGCGCTGGCGCGGGTAGAGGATATCCGCAGCCAGCCACAGCGCTACCTCAACCGCCTGTCCGATCTGCTGTTCGTGATCTCCCGCGTGCTGGCCCGTGCCAGCGGACATGGCGAAGTGCTGTGGCAGCACGAACGCCGTCGCAAACCCCAGCCCGGCGGCTAACCAGCAGCATGCTGCGGCTCTATACCCACCCTGCCTGTCTGCAACATGATCCCGGCCCGGGGCACGCCGAGTGCCCGGCGCGCCTGCGCGCCGTACTGCAAGCACTGGATCACGATCGACACGCCGCACTGGACCGGATCGAGGCGCCGCGGGCGACACGCGAGCAGTTGCTGCGCGTGCACAGTGTCGCGCACGTCGAGCGCATCCTGGCGAGCGAACCACTCGAAGGCACGTTCCGGTTGGACGAAGACACCCTGATGTCGGTCGGCTCGGTCGAAGCCGCGCTGCGTGCGGCCGGAGCCGCCGTGGCCGCGGTGGACGGGGTGATGTCCGGCGCCACGACTCACGCCTTCTGCGCGGTACGCCCCCCCGGCCACCACGCGACCCGCGACCAGGCGATGGGTTTCTGCCTGTTCAACAACATCGCCGTGGCCGCCGCCCATGCGCTCGCCAGGCACGGACTGAAGCGGGTAGCCATCGCGGATTTCGACGTGCATCACGGCAATGGCACCCAGGCCATCTTCGAGAACGATCCACGCGTGCTGTTTGTCTCCAGTCACCAGTCGCCGCTGTATCCCGAGTCGGGTGGTGAAGACGAACACGGCGTCGGCAACATCTTCAACGGCACGCTCTCGCCCGGTGCCGGCTCACGCGAGTTCCGCGAACTGTGGGACCGCATGCTGCTGCCGCACATGCAAGCGTTCAAACCGCAGTTGGTACTGATCTCGGCCGGCTTCGACGCGCACCGCAACGACCCGCTGGCGGACATCCGCCTGGGCCAGGAGGATTACGCCTGGGTCACGGAGCGACTGGTGGCTTTGGCACACCGCCACGCTAACGGCCGGGTAGTTTCCACGCTGGAGGGCGGTTATGACCTGGCCGCACTGGCCGCCAGTGCCAGCGCCCATGCCGGTGCCTTGACCTAGCAAGAGCGGCGTCGCCGGGACCCGTCCGTCGCAAGACACCGGCGTGGCGGGGGCAACCTCACGCTCGAATCCGGCGTCACGCGCTCCCTGTGGCGAGATAGAGCTTGATGCCACCCGGCACCCCGATTCATCGCCCAAGACTGAATCTTCTCACCAGTCGATCGAGGTTCGCCTGCCTTCGGAGGAGGCTTTCTGCTAGCTTAACGAGCCTTCAAAGCCGGCAGATTTCCATAGTGACGTCCAAGTTCCCTCCGCGCCGCCTTCTGGCCCTTGCCGCCGCCCTTGCCCTGATCGGTGGCCAGGCCGATGCCAAGAGTGGTCAGAATCGTCCCAGGTCTTCGCTGGACGGCTCGAAAACGATCTGTGCACTGGGCTCGTTCAGCTGTGCGCCGCGCCCCTACAACTTTGCCATGTGCCGGCCTAACGCCCTGCTTGAGTTCTATGACCCCACTCTGAGCAAGAACAGCAGCCTGCGCGACACCAGTGCGTCCTATGTGAACGCACGACACGTCGACAGCTCCAACCAGACGGTCTACCACCTGTCGGGTAACGTGCTCATTCAACGCGCCGACCAGCGGTTGCAGGCTGACTCGGCCGATTACAACAGTGACACCACCGACTACGACGCCCGTGGCAACGTGCGCTACCAGGAGTCCGGCGAGCTGATCGCCGGCACCCACATGCGTGGCAACACGCAGGACAGCCGCGGCATCGCCGACAACGTGCGCTACCAGATGCTCGATGCGCGTGGCAACGGTGTCGCCAAACAAGGCCGCATGCTTGACGCCCAGCACAGCGTCTATTCGCAAGCGACCTATTCGACCTGCGATGTGGGTGCTCATGTGTGGGAGTTTCGCGGCAAGTCGATCAGCATCGACAAGGACAATGGAGTCGGCGTGGCACGCGATGCCACCTTGCGACTGGGCAACGTGCCGTTCCTGTACCTGCCTTACTTCAGCTTCCCGATCGATCATCGTCGCAAGAGCGGCTTCCTGTATCCCAGTATTGGCCGCAGCAGTCGCGCCGGTTTCGAGGTGAGCACGCCGTACTATCTGAATCTGGCCCCCAACTACGACGCGACCCTCGATCCGAGGATCTACACCGGCCGCGGCATCATGCTGGCCAGCGAGTTCCGTTACCTCACGGCAGGCAGCAAAGGTCAAATCAACTCGGAATACGTACCCAACGATCACGGCAGCAATGACGGTCTGGCGCAAACCCAGGGCACTTCACGCTACCTGATTGCCGCCACCGACCAGACCCAGCTGTGGGATGGCTGGCAGTTCGTCGGTTCGTACAACCACGTCTCGGACAGCAGCTACATCTACGACTACGGCAATGGGCTGTCACATACCGTGGTGTATTCGCTGGCATCCAACGCCGCGATCATGACCAGCGGCAAATGGTGGAATGCCTCTTTCGGCGGCACCATCTACCAAAACACCAATCCGTTCGCGACCGATGCCTCGCTGCCATATCAGCAGCTGCCCTATGCCAGATTCAGCATGGATGTGCCGCTGTCTCGCTGGCTCGAAACCGGTGTCGACGCTTCGGCGGTGTCGTTCAGAAAAAACGGCTCCATCGAAGGCCAGCGCGAGGATCTCTACCCGTACGTTGCTGCCGATTTCGGCAGCGCGGCCTGGTTCGTGAAGCCCAAGCTGGCCTACCGCTATACCGCCTACCAGCTCAGTGACGGATATCAGGATTACGGTTACTACGGCCTGCTCACAGGCGGCGCCGCCAGCCCGTTCAATCAGCAATCGCCCACTCGCTCGCTACCGATCGCCAGCATCGACAGTGGCGTGGTGTTCGACCGCCATACTTCGCTGTTCGGCAACAGCTACACGCAGACGCTGGAACCGCGTCTGTACTATCTGTACGTGCCCTATCGAAACCAGAACAACCTGCCACTGTTCGACACCAACCTGATGTCGTTCGACTACTGGCAGCTGTTCTCGTCGAACCAGTTCTCCGGCGCGGACCGCCAGATGAACGCCAACAACGTCACCGGCGCGTTGACCACCCGGCTGCTCGACGACAATGGCGTGGAGTTGGTCTCGGCCAGCCTCGGGCAAATCCACTACTTCGACCCGCAACGGGTCCAACTCCCGAATGGGCAGAACACGGTGGCGCCCGGCAGCAACTGGGTGCACTCAGCCTATGTAGCCCAACTCGACGTGTCGCTTGACGACCACTGGAAACTGAGCAGTTCGTACCAATGGGATCCGAACGCGCGCCAAACCGACCTGGCCACGGTGCGACTCCAGCGCCGAGTCGGTATCGATGGCGTACTCAACTTTTCCTACTATTTTCGGCGCGGGCTGCTGGAACAATACAGCGCCTCCGCGGTCTACCCCGTGTCAGACCGCTGGCGTCTGGTGGGCGCATGGACCTATGCCAGGCCTGTCGCAGGTACGACGACACCGACAGGAACCATCGAGGCGATGGCTGGTGTCGAATACGACAGTTGCTGCGTGACACTGCGTGTGGTTGATCGCAATTACGTGAACCAGTCGTATTTCGGCACGGTACCGCTCCCCACCGGCAGCAATATCGCCAAACGTGACAATGCGATCATGTTCGAGGTGGTTTTCAAGGGGCTCGGCTCATCGGGCGGCCAAATCGATCCACTGCTGCGCCGTGATATTCTCGGCTATCAATAAACGTAATCGCCCCGGCGACCCAGGCTTTCCACTGATGAAGCAACTCATTGCGTCTTTCCTGTTCGCACTCGCGATCATGCTCCCCGTCCATGCCCAGCTGTTGAACTCCGGCAAATCCGCCGAGCAGCCGCTGGATCGCATCGTGGCCGTCGTCAATGACGACGTCATCCTGCAGAGTGACCTGAACGACGCCGTGCGCTCGGTCCAGCAGCAATACGCCGGCCATGCCGACCAGTTGCCGCCGATGAATGTGTTGCAGAAGCAGGTGCTGAATCGCCTGATCCTGATGCGCCTGCAGGTCCAGAAGGCTCAGGATCAGGGCATCAACGTCTCCAACGCCGATATCGACCAGGCCGTAGCCGGCGTGGCCCAGCAGAACAAGCTCACACCCGATCAGCTTCGTGCTGCGGTGGAGCAAAGCGGCTCCAGTTTTACCGCCTTCCGCCAACAGCTCGCAGACCAGATCCTCGTGCAGCGCCTGCACCAGAGTGTGGTGCAGAGCTCGGTCACGGTGACCGACGGCGAGATCGACAACCTGCTCAGCAGCCCGACCTACAAAACCGGGGAAATCCACCTCGCTCACATCCAGATCAGCATTCCCGGCGGCGCCGATGCAGCCGCGATCCAGACCGCTCAGGCCAAGGCCGAACAGGCGATCGCCGCGATCAAGGGCGGCATGGATTTTCACGCGGCCGCGATCCGCTTTTCCGATGCACCTGATGCACTGGACGGTGGCGACCTCGGCTGGCGCCGAATGGATGAAATTCCGGCCGCCTTCGCCGATACCGTCGAATCCATGAAGCCCGGTGAAGTGAGTGCGGCGCTGCGTGGTCCAACCGGCTTTCATATCCTCAAGCTGATCGGCGAGCGCAAGAACGATCGCACGATGGTCACCGAGTTCCACGCGCGGCAGATCCTGATCAAGCCCAGCGACTTGGTCTCTGCGGCGCAGGCCGAGCAGAAGGCGAAGGATCTGTACAACCGCATCGTCAACAAGCACGAAGATTTCGCCGCCTTGGCCAAGGAATACTCCAAGGACGACACCACCGCCAATATCGGTGGCGACATGGGCTGGTTCCAGCAGAATGCCTGGGGTACCACCATTGGCGCGCAACTGAACCTGCTGAAGGACGGTCAGGTTTCGCAGCCATTCCAGAGCCTGATCGGCTGGCATATCCTGCAGCGCCTGGGTACCCGCCAGAGCGACCAGACCGTGCAACTCCAGCGTGATCAGGCTCGCCAGGCGATTGGCAATCGCAAGTCCGACCAGGTTTATGACGACTACTTGCGTGACATGCGTTCCGATGCCTACATCAACATCCTGGTGCCCGCGTTGCGTGGCGCGGATGCGCAGCCCACCGGCACCAGCTCTGCCCAGAGTGGTTGAACACGATGTCACTACCCCGGCTCGCGGTCACCGCTGGTGAGCCGGCCGGTATCGGCCCGGAACTGTTGATCAAACTGGCCGCCACCTCGGTGGCGGCCAGTTTTGTTGCGGTTACCGATCGCGAGTTGCTGGAACGCGCCGCCAAGCGATGCGGCCTTGGCATCGAGCTGATTGACGACGACGGCTGCGCGGCAACCGAACGCCGTCCCGGCACGCTGCGCATTCACCATACCCCGCTCGCCGTTGAGGAAGTTCCTGGCCGACCCGACCCGTGCAATGCCCGACATGTTCTGGCCACCCTGACCGAGGCGGCCGATGGCTGCCTGGCGGGCCGCTATGACGCTGTGGTGACGGCACCGCTGCAGAAGTCTTCGATCAATGACGCCGGCGTGCGCTTCAGCGGACACACCGAGTTTTTCGCCGAGCGCGCCAACGCCGACGTCGTGATGATGCTGGCGAGTCCCGAGCTCCGTGTGGCGCTCGCCACCACTCACCTGCCGCTCGCGGCCGTGGCGGCAGCCATCACACCGGCATCGCTGGAGCGCTCGCTGCGCATTGTCCATCACGCGCTGCGCACCACGTTCGGCTTCGCCGATCCCCGCATCGCCGTGCTGGGCATCAACCCGCATGCTGGTGAAGGCGGGCACCTCGGCCACGAGGAAGTGGATACCGTGATTCCGGTACTGGATGCACTGCGCCGCGAAGGCATGCGCCTGCTTGGCCCACTCCCGGCCGATACGGCTTTTGTGCCGTCGCAGCGCTCCCACTACGACGCCGTACTGGCGATGTACCACGACCAGGCCCTGCCCGTGCTCAAGAGCGAGGCATTCGACCGCACCGTGAACCTGACCCTCGGTCTGCCGTTCATCCGCACCTCGGTGGACCATGGCACGGCACTCGACCTGGCCGGTAGCGGCACGGCCGACCCGGCCAGTCTGATCGCCGCAGCCAGGATGGCGATCGCGCTTGTCCTGCGCCAAAACGAGTCAAAAGGAGTGAGAAACGCGTGAACCGTCGCGACCCTTGCTCATTCCTCACTCCTCTCGACGCCTTCCTCGCCTTATGAACGCACGCCCCAAAAAGAGCTTCGGACAACACTTCCTGCATGATCGTCGCTACATCGAGCGGATCGTCAGCTCGATCGCACCACGAGCGGAGGAGTTCGTGCTGGAGATCGGCCCCGGCGAAGGCGCGCTTACCTTGCCCCTGCTTGCCGCCGCGGGCAAACTCACGGCGATTGAGCTCGATACCGACCTGATCCCCGGCCTGAAGGCTCGCGCCACCGCCGTGGGTGAGCTGAACATCATCCACGCCGACGTCCTCAAGGTTGACTTCACCGCCATCGCCCACAGCCATGGCGTGGAGCGGCTGCGCATCGCCGGCAATCTGCCCTACTACATATCCAGCCCCATCCTGTTTCACTGCGTCGAGCACGCAGCAGCGATCCAGGACATGCACTTCATGCTGCAGAAGGAAGTGGTTGACCGGATGGCTGCCGAGCCTGGCAGCAAGGTCTACGGACGGCTGTCCGTGATGTTGCAGCTGGCCTGCCGGGTAGAGCCGCTGTTCGACGTTCCGCCGGAAGCGTTCCGGCCGCCACCGAAGGTCGAGTCTTCGGTCGTGCGACTGATCCCGCTGGCGGCCCATGAATTGCACGATGCCGATCCTCGCCACGTGTATGCCGTGGTCAAGGCCGCGTTCGGGCAACGTCGAAAAACACTGTCCAATGCACTCAAGCAACTGCTCGACAGTGACGCCATTCGACGCGCTGATGTCGACCCCAAGGCCCGGGCAGAGACCCTCGCACCGGACGACTTCGTGCGTTTGGCCAAGGTCTATACCGGCCTCACACAGGAACATGCAGGCCCGTGACAATCATCCGCCCCATTCGTGGCGGCAAGCCTTACAATCCCTTCATGACTGAAAAATCTTCCTACACGATCGACGTGCAGGTCGAAACCCGCTTCGTCCCCGATCAATCGAAGCCCGGTGACAATCGCTACGTTTTCGCCTACACCATCACGCTGCGCAACGCCGGCAAGCTGCCTGCGCGCCTGCTTGCCCGTCACTGGATGATCACCGACGCCAACGGCAAGGTGGAGGAAGTGAGAGGCGATGGCGTCGTCGGCGAGCAGCCGTGGATGCGGCCTGGCGACAATTTCGAATACACCTCCGGCGCCGTACTGGAAACCCCGGTAGGCATCATGGGCGGCAGCTACCAGATGCTCGCCGACGACGGCACCGAATTCGAGGCGACGATCCCGACTTTCACCCTGTCCATACCGCGCACGCTGCACTGATGGCCCTGCTCTGACATGGCTACGTACGCTATTGGCGACGTGCAGGGTTGTTACCCCGAACTTCAACGTCTGCTCGAAAAACTGCACTTTGATCCGGCGCAGGATCAGCTCTGGTTCTGCGGCGACCTGGTCAACCGCGGTGGCCAGTCGCTGGACACGCTGCGGCTGATCCACAGCTTGCGTGAGTCCAGCGTGGTCACGCTGGGCAACCACGATCTGAGTCTGCTGGCGATCGCCCAGCGCAGGCCCGATGCGCAGGCCCGAGTGAACCCGGAGCTGCGCGAGGTGCTGTTCGCCGATGACGCGCCGGTGCTGTTCGAGTGGATGCGCTCGCAGAAATTGCTGCACCATGACGAGAAGCTCAACTGGACCATGGTGCATGCCGGGCTGGCGCCGATGTGGACACTGCGGCAAGCCCTCCGGGCCGCCCAGGATGTCGAGCGCGAGCTATCCAGCCCGCGCCACCCCCGCCTGTTGCGCAATCTGTTCGGCAATCGCCCCGCCGTCTGGTCGAGTCGGCTGCAGGGGCTGGACCGGCTGCGCGCCACCATCAACACGATGACGCGGATGCGTTACTGCGACGTCAACGGGAGGATCGATTTTGAAGCCAAGGACATTCCCGGCACGCAGAAGCCCGGCCTGTATCCATGGTTCTCAGTGCCCGGGATGCGCCGGCGCGATACGCGCATCGTCTGCGGCCACTGGTCTGCACTGGGTCGCTTCGCCGGGCTCGGGGTGCATGCGATCGATACCGGTTGCGTATGGGGCGGTGAGCTGACCGCGCTACAGCTCGACGCAGAGGAACCGCTTTACATCACCGTCAAGGCCGAGCCCCATCGCACGCGGCCACCCGGTGGCGGCGACTGACCTGGCAAAGCAGCGTGCGAGTGGCAGGCCATCGTTGTGACGCCCTGCCCTCAGCCGACTGATGACACACCCTGGTTACTCCGCGAAGTGCGAGAGCGCCGCAGTCGTGCGCCCCCACGATCCATCCTCTCTAGCCGCCCCTGCCTTGTCAGGCCAGCTGGCCATGGCAGTGCTTGTATTTCTTGCCCGAGCCACAGGGACACGCCTCGTTGCGCCCGACCTTTGGCCCATCGTGCGATGCCGGCGACTGAGCCAGACGCATGCCGGGGCCGACGGTCGGCACTTCTTCCCCGCCAAAGGCGCCGACCGGGGCACCACCGCCGGTGGCCAGCATCTGCTTCTGCAAGCGCTCCGCCATACGCTGCTGTTCCGCTTCCATCGCAGCCACCTCGTCTTCACTACGAATGCGAATCCGGGCCAGCATCTGCACCACCTCGGACTTGATCCGATCGAGCATCTCCGAGAACAGCCTGAACGACTCGCGCTTGAATGCCTGTTTGGGATCCTGCTGGGCGTAACCGACCAGGTAGATACCCTGGCGCAGGTAATCCATGCTGGAAAGGTGATCCTTCCAGGCATTGTCGACCACCGTCAACATGATGTGCTTTTCCAGCTGGCGCATGGTCTCGGCACCGACCTGTGCCTCCTTCGCCTGGAACAGCTGGTTCACCTGCTCACGCGAGTGCTCCAGAATCATCTCGGCGTCGATCTCGTGCTGCTGCTCGACCCAGTGCTTGAGATCGGCTGACAAAGCGAACTCGCTCTCGAGCTCGCGATCCAGACCGGCCAGATCCCACTGCTCGTCAATGCTTTCGGCCGGCACGTACTGGCGCACCATCGACTGCACCACGTCCTCGCGAATATCGGCCACCGTGGCGGAGACATCCTCACCCTCAAGCAGTTCGTCACGCTGGCGGTAGATCACCTTGCGCTGGTCGTTGGCTACGTCATCGAATTCCAGCAAGTGCTTGCGGATGTCGAAGTTGTGCTGCTCGACCTTGCGCTGCGCTTTCTCGATCTGACGGCTGATCATTCGATCTTCCAGCGCGTCGTCATCCTTCATGCCGAAACGCTTCATCCAGCGCACGAGACCTTCGCCGCCGAAGATGCGCAGCAGGTTGTCTTCCAGCGACAGGTAGAAGCGGGATGAGCCAGGGTCACCCTGACGACCGGAACGGCCGCGCAACTGGTTGTCGATGCGCCGCGACTCATGCCGCTCGGTACCGATGATGTGCAAGCCGCCGGCAGCCAATACTTGCTCGTGCAGTTTCTTCCACTCCGCCTTGGCACGCTGGCGATCCAACTCGCCGGCACCTTCAGGCAAGGCCGCCAGCGCCGCTTCCAAGCTGCCGCCGAGCACGATGTCGGTGCCACGACCAGCCATGTTGGTGGCGATGGTCACCTGGGCGGGGGCACCCGCTTGCGCCACGATGTGCGCCTCGCGCTCGTGCTGCTTGGCATTCAGCACCTCATGCGGCACCTTGGCCTTGGTCAGCAGACCGGACAACAACTCGGACACTTCGATCGAGGTGGTGCCAACCAGTACCGGCTGGCCGCGCTTGTGGCAATCCTTGATGTCCTCGATGACAGAGCGGTACTTCGGCTCCTGCGCGAGGAAGATCATGTCCGCGTTGTCCTTGCGGATCATCGGCTTGTGGGTGGGAATCACCACCACCTCCAAACCATAGATGCTCTGGAACTCGAACGCCTCGGTGTCCGCCGTGCCAGTCATGCCGGCCAGCTTCTTGTACATGCGGAAAAGATTCTGGAACGTCACCGTCGCCAGCGTCTGGTTCTCACGCTGGATCTGCACACCCTCCTTCGCCTCGACCGCCTGGTGCAAGCCGTCCGACCAGCGGCGTCCGGCCAGTGTGCGGCCGGTAAACTCATCGACGATGATCACTTCGCCATCGCGCACGATGTAGTCCACATCGCGCTGATAGATGCCATTGGCGCGCAGGGCGGCGTTGAGGTGATGCACCACAGCAAGATTCTTCGAGTCGTACAGGCCGCTGTCCTGCTCGATCACGCCATCCTCGCGCAGCAGTTCGTCGGCGTGCTGCATGCCCGCCTCGGACAAGTGCACCTGCTTCTGCTTTTCGTCGACCCAATAGTCGCCCTCACCCTCTTCCTCGACCTGACGGATCATCCGCGGCACGATCTTGTTGACCGCCTGATACAGCTGCGGAGAATCCTCCGCCGGTCCGGAAATAATCAGCGGCGTGCGCGCCTCGTCGATCAGGATCGAGTCGACCTCGTCGACGATGGCGTAATGCAGGCCGCGCTGATAACGCTGATCCTTGCTCAACGCCATGTTGTCGCGCAGGTAGTCGAAGCCGAACTCGTTGTTGGTGCCGTAAGTGATGTCTGCCGCGTAGGCCGCGTGCTTGTCAGCGTGATCCATGCCCGGGTACACCACATCCACGGTGAGCCCGAGAAAGTTGTACAACTTGCCCATTTGCGCGGAATCGCGCCGGGCAAGGTAGTCATTCACGGTGACCAGATGTACGCCCTTGCCTGCCAGCGCATTGAGGTAGACCGGCAGGGTGGCGACCAGGGTCTTGCCCTCACCTGTGCGCATTTCGGCGATCTTGCCCGAGTGCAGCACCATGCCACCGATCAACTGCACGTCGTAATGACGCATGCCCAGGGTCCGCTTGGCCGCCTCGCGGACCACGGCAAAGGCCTCGACCAGCAATTTGTCCAGCGACTCGCCTTCGGCAACGCGCCGTTTGAATTCCTCGGTCTTGCCACGCAGCGCGTCGTCATCCAGCTTCTCGAACTCGGGCTCCAGCGCATTGATGCGGTGGACGGTTTTGGAAAGCTGGCGCAGTACGCGCTCATTGCGGCTACCAAACAGGCTCGTCAGGGCACGGTTGAACATCGATTTTCCGGATTGGGGAACAGAATGCCCGCAAGTGTCGCGGGCTAATCGGGCATGTTACTACATGGCCGATTAGCCCGGCCGCCACAGTGGGGTGAACCAGGGCATCACCGCATGGTGACTTCCTGATCCAGCGTCCTGCATGGCGCCGCCCGGCACCGGATTCAAGGGCCTACAGGCCGCAAGCAGGGCTTTAGCGGTGGTTTCGCACGAACGCCAACGGATTGATCACGCGACCGTCGTACCAGACCTCGAAATGCACGTGCGAACCCGTGGAACGACCGGTGGACCCGGCCTGCGCAATCACGTCGCCGACCTGCACATGCTGGCCCGGATGCACATCAAGCTTGCTGTTGTGCGCGTAACGCGTCATGTACCCGTTGCCATGATCGATCTCGACCACGTTGCCGTAGCCATGGCGCACGCCGGCAAAAGTGACCATGCCTTCGGCGACCGCATGCACCGAGGTGCCATAAGGCGTGGCGATGTCGATGCCGGTGTGCCGCTCGGAATGACCGTCGAACGGGTCCGGGCGCACGCCAAAATAGGATGAGATGTACCCCGCCACCGGCATCCCGGCCGGTTTGAGATTCGACTCGATACGCGCATCCAGCAACAAGCTCTGCAGTGCTGATAGTTGCGCCTGCTGGGTATCAAACTGCCCGGCCAGCTGGTTGATACTGCTATCCAGTGCCGGTGGCAAGGCGTAGCCGGCGCCGCCAGCGTCCTCCACACCGCCCACGGCAGGCTGCTGGTCGAAATTGAATTCGCCATCATCCAGCTTGCCGACCTCGGCCAGTCGCTCACCCAAAGCGTTGAGCCGGGTCGACTGCGCCTGCAGCTGCCCCAGCTTCACGGCCAGTGCGTCAAGGTCACGCTGAGCATCCTTGCGCACGCCGCCGAGTTGGGCATCCTGGCTCTGAATCTGCCGTTTCAGGACGCGGATTTCGCTCAACGCCCGATCACGTGGGCTAGCCACCATCAAGGCCAGTGCGACACCCGCCCCGACCAGACCGAACACCACCAGCAACAGCATCGACAACAGCTTCCAGCGCAAGTGCCGGTCGGCGAGATCGAGGGTCTTTGGCACTTTCCTGGCACGTGATACGAGTATGATCTGCATGTCTTTCCAACATCGAATTCCGGCACCATGCAACGCGCCACCCCAGCCATGACTCGCCGCATGGGCAACGGGCCAAGGCCCCTCGCCGACTGCGGCTCCTTCGCCACACTGGCCGGGAAAGCCAGTGCGCTCGAAGCGCTGGATCGCGCCTTGCGCCAGACGTTGCCTTCGCCATTGCGCGAGCAGGTTAGATTCGCCAACCTGCGCAATGACCGCCTCGTCTTTTTGGCGTCTTCACCGGGATGGGCATCGCGCCTGCGCTTGATGCAGACACAGATCCTTGCCACCGCACGCGCCATCGGCGCGTCCGCCAGTTCCGTCACCGTGAAAGTGGCCCCCCAACCACCGGTTGCAGTTGCGCCGGACAGGTCAAAACCGCTTTCGTTCACGGCGGCCGCCCACCTCAGGGCCGCCGCCGCGTCATTCACTGACCCCGAATGGCAGGCCATGTTCCTGGAGTTGGCGTCCCTCGCCGAAACCTCTGATTCCTGAAGCCACCCCTGCAATGCCACTCCGGCAGGGCCATGCTTGCAGCTGGTGAGAGACACACACAGAACACGCGCTCTTCACGAAGGTTGGTTTTATAGCATGGCCGGTCGGGCGAACACCAACGGCCTTGGTCAAAACGTGAACTTGACAAAGGCGAGGCGCTCTGGATCACAAAACAAAACGGCCACTTCCTGCGAAGTGGCCGTTTTGGCGGATCTGGCGACGCGTGCCGATGAAAGCCCTGTTCAGATGGCCTGAGCAGGATGCGCATAGGAGATCGGCGAGGTCGCGGGATCATCCTGGTAACTCACTTCCTCCCATGCCGATGCATCGGCAACGAGAGCACGCAGCAACTTGTTGTTCAATTCATGGCCAGATTTGTGCGCGTGGTAAGCGCCGATCAGGCTGTGACCCAGCAGGTACAGATCACCGATCGCGTCGAGGATCTTGTGCTTGACGAACTCATCCTCGTACCGCAGGCCGTCTTCGTTGAGCACCCGGTAGTCGTCCAGCACCACCGCGTTGTCCATCGAACCGCCCAACGCCAGGTTATGCTCGCGCAGCATCTCGATGTCGCGCATGAACCCGAAGGTGCGAGCCCGGCTCACTTCCTTGACGAAGGAAGTGGTCGAAAAATCGATCTCGGCGCGCGAGGTGCGCTTGCTGATGATCGGATGATTGAAATCGATCGAAAAGCCGACCTTGAAACCTTCGAAGGGATCGAAGCTGGCCCACTTGTCGCCTTCCTGTACCTTGATCGGTTTCTTGATGCGAATGAAGCGCTTGGCCACATTCTGCTCTTCGATACCCGCAGATTGCAGCAGAAACACAAAGGGGCCCGCACTGCCGTCCATGATCGGAACTTCCGGCGCCGAAAGGTCGACGTAGGCATTGTCGATGCCGAGGCCTGCCATCGCCGAGAGCAAATGCTCGACCGTGGAGACACGCACATCGCCGTTCACCAGCGTAGTCGACAATCGGGTATCACCGACGTTGTCCTGACGCGCACGGATATCCACCGGCGGATTGAGATCCGTTCGGCGAAAAACGATACCGGTATTCGGACCGGCCGGACGCAGGGTCATGTAGACCTTGTCACCCGTATGCAGGCCGACGCCGGTCGCCCGGATAATGTTTTTGAGCGTACGCTGCTTGATCATTGTTGTTGGTACCAGTAGAGGCAGCAGCCAATGAGGGGCGGATGCTAACACAGTTTTAACCTGCGTCAAAAGCAAACCGTACCGTACAGTCTTATTAAGCCTTCATCTTGCTTTCATCCTTGAAAGGTACCGGCACCACTCCCCCGAGACAGGCCGGCAAAGCCGAGAAGCGACACGACGCCCCGCGCCTGGGACGGGAATCCGGCACGGAGCATCGGGCCAGTGGCTTCGGGCGAACCCGGAGTCTGGCCGTGCGTCATCCCGACGCACAGTCTCGCTACATTACTGCGAACCTCTAACGAACCACCAACCATCCACGTTTACCGGCCCCGCACAGGTCAGGTAACTACCATGCCGAACCCCGGCCAAGGCCACCGTACCAGCACGACTGAGCAATGACCTGCCAAATGGGCGCTTGTTCAATCCTCGTGATTGCTCCTCACGCAGGGGAACGCGCGCCCATCCCAAGAGCCTAGTCTGCCTGGCGGCGCAGAAACGCCGGAATATCCAGATAGTCAAAGCCTGCCTCCTGCTTCTGCGCAGCAGGCTCCGCACGACTGTGACTGCTGACCGTCATCTCTGGCTGGGCATAGTCGACCACCTCGTTGCCGGTACCGGTACGCAGCACAACCGGCCGCGGTCGCATCTGCACCTGCGCGGGCTCGACCATGCGGATCGGCGGCTGCTGGCGCGAGGCGTTGGCACGATTGAGGCCAGTCGCCACGACGGTGACGCGCACATCGTCCTTCATTTCCGGGTCGAGTGAGGTGCCGATCACCACGGTTGCGTCTTCGCTGGCAAAGTCGTGGATGATGCGGCCGATTTCGTCGAACTCGCGCATGGTCAGGTTGGTGCCAGCTGTAACGTTGACCAGGATGCCGCAAGCGCCGTTGAGGTTGACGTCTTCAAGCAGCGGGTTCTTGATGGCTGCCTCGGCCGCCGCCTGGGCACGATCGTCGCCACGGGCGGTACCCGAGCCCATCATCGCCAGACCCATTTCCGACATCACCGTGCGCACGTCGGCAAAGTCGACGTTGATCAAGCCCGGGGAAGTGATCAAATCGGCAATGCCTTGCACGGCACCTTGCAACACATCATTGGCTGCCTTGAAGGCATTCAACAGAGTCACATCGCGGCCGAGCACGCTCAGCAGCTTTTCGTTCGGCACGGTGATCAGCGAGTCGACGTGCTGCGACAGATCCTCGATACCCTTCAAGGCCACCTGCATGCGTCGACGCCCTTCGAACGGGAACGGCTTGGTAACCACAGCCACCGTGAGAATGCCCTTCTCCTTGGCCAGCTGTGCCACGACGGGAGCGGCGCCGGTACCGGTGCCGCCACCCATGCCGGCGGTGATGAACACCATATCGGCGCCTTCCAGCATCGCCTCGATCCGTTCGCGATCTTCCAGCGCGGCTTGCCGGCCGACTTCCGGATTGGCGCCAGCACCGAGACCCTTGGTGACGTTGCCACCGAGCTGCAGGTGGGTGCGTGAGCCACAGTTGCTCATCGCCTGCGCGTCGGTGTTGGCGACAACGAATTCGACACCTTCGATATTGGCGTTGAGCATGTGTGCCACGGCATTGCCGCCGCCACCGCCGATGCCAATGACCTTGATGACTGCATTGGGTGCGAGTTTATCAATCAGTTCAAACATTTCCCGTCCTCCGTAGAGTTGTTGTCGTTGTAACCAGAGGTGCCGACTCCTGTCGGTCCCTGGTGGTGGGCTTGAGGTCCCTGTGCCCGTGGCTGTGCGTCCTGCACCGCCGAAAAAATGTAGTCATTGCCTGGGCCTGCCCATCAGAAATTTCTGGTGAGCCAGCCGCGAACTTTTCCGATCAGCCCACCGACGCTGCCGCCGCTCGGACCGCTGACCCGCATGCCGCCTGCGCGTGAGCCATGCAACAACAGGCCCACGCCGGTGGCGTGCAGCGGGGTGGTGACCACGTCACCCAGACCTTCGATCTGCTGCGGCACGCCGATGCGCACCATCTTGTGGAAGATCTCCTCCGCCAGCTCCAGTGCGCCTTCCATCTTCGAGGCGCCACCGGTGAGCACGATGCCGGCGGCCACCAGGCTCTCGTAGCCGGAGCGACGCAGCTGGTCCTGCACCATCTCGAAGATTTCCTCGTAACGCGCCTGCACGCTCTGCGCCAGCGACTGGCGGGCGAGCCGGCGCGGCGGACGATCACCGACGCTGGGCACCTGGATGGTCTCCTCGGCATGCGCCAGGCCGGTCTGCGCGCAGGCGTACTTGATCTTGATTTCCTCGGCGTGCGCGGTGGGCGTGTGCACACCGTAGGCAATGTCGCTGGTGACCTGGTCGCCGCCCACCGGCAGCGAGGCGGTATAGCGGATCGAGCCTTGCGTGTAGATGGCGATGTCGGTGGTACCCGCGCCGATATCGACCAGGCAGACGCCCAGTTCGCGCTCGTCATCGGTCAACACGGCCTTGGCGCTTGCCAGTGCGGACGGCACCAGCTCATCGACAGTCAGGCCACAGCGCTGGATGCACTTGCTGATGTTTTGCACCGCCGCGGCCGCACCGGTCACCAGATGCACGTTGGCCTCAAGCCGCACACCACTCATCCCGACCGGCGAGCGGATGCCGTCCTGGCCATCGATGCGGTATTCCTGCGATTCCTTGTAGAGCACCTTGCGGTCGGCCGGGATGGCCACCGCACTGGCCGCCTCCAGCACCTGTTCCAGGTCGGCCGCGGTCACTTCGCGATCACGGATCGCCGCATTGCCATGGGAATTACGGGTCTCCAGATGGCTGCCGGAGATCGATGCGTAGACCGAACGGATATCGCAGCCGGCCATCAACTCGGCCTCTTCCACGGCGCGCTGGATCGAGTGCACGGTCGACTCGATGTCCACCACCGAGCCGCGCTTCATGCCACGCGACACGTGCGTGCCGATGCCGATCACGGTGATCGGCTCGCCCGGCTCGTATTCGCCGACGATCGCCACCACCTTGGAGGTGCCGATATCCAGGCCGACTACCAGCTGCTTGTCGTTACGCGATTTCATAGCGAGATAGTCATGAGCGGGTGGAACCTCCAGCGTTGACGCCGGCCACGGCTGGCCAGCGCACGGCAAATCCATTGGTGTAACGAAGATCGGCGTAGACGAAGCCGTCGGTGTGGCCGGCCACGAGCTGCGGGTAGACATCGAGGAAGCGGCGCAGCCGCCGACCGGCCTGCTCTCGATCGCCGATCACGATCTGCGCGCCGCTCACCGTGGTGACGCTCCAACTGCCGCGCTGGGTCAGCGTCACGCCGCTGATCTGCAGATGGGTTCCAGCGAATGCCTTGCTGGTCTGCGCAAAGAAACTCACCACTTCAGCCAAGCGGGCATCCGGGCCATGCAGGTCGGGCAGGCCACTGATGTCCCCCACGTTCGGCACGTCGAATACCTGCCCTTGTCGACTGATCAGCTGCTTGTCATTCCAGCGCGCAAACGGCTGCCGCTCGTAGATGCGCAACTGCAACGTGTCAGGCCAGCGCTTGCGCGCCTCGACCGACTCGACCCACGGTAACGCGGCCACGGCCTTCTGCACGGCATCCAGGTCCAGCGCGAAGAAGCCCTTGCCAAGATGCGGCAAGACCGCGGCGCGAACCTCAGCCGCACTGACATGCTTGAATTCGGCCTGCACGGTCAGCTGGGTCACTGGCCAGCGCCCCACAGCAAACCATCCGCGCAGCACGCCCACGATCGGCAGCGCGACGAGCACGATGGCCAGGAACCAGGCGATGAGGCGGACCGATCCTTTCACGCATCCCCCCGCAGGCTGGTTTCGAGCACGCGCCAGCACAATTCCTGATAGTCGATGCCTGCCACCGCCGCGGCTTTGGGCACCAGCGAATGGGAGGTCATGCCGGGCGCGGTATTCACCTCCAGCAGCCAGTTGCGGCCATTGCGGTCGCGCATCACGTCAACGCGACCCCAGCCGGAGCAACCCAATGCATCAAACGCGGCCAGCGACAGTGCAGCCAGTTCGTCGGCCGCCGCGCCCTTGGCGCCGGGGCAGATGTACTGGGTGTCTTCGGCCACGTATTTCGCGTTGTAGTCGTAGAACGCGCCCTTGGGCACGATATGGATGCTGGGCAATACCTGACGACCGAGAATGGCCACGGTCAGCTCGTCGCCTTCGATCAGGGTTTCCATCAGCAGGTCGCCCGGATACTTGGCGGCCAGCTCGACCGCCGAGTCCAGATCCTTCTCGGCGAACACCCGGGTGACACCGACGCTGGAACCTTCACATGCCGGCTTCACGATCAACGGGAAGCCGACACGACGCGCGGCGGCATGCACGTCCGCCCCGCGCGGCAACGCGGCAAAGGTGGGTGTCGACAGTCCCAGCGACTGCCACACGCGCTTGGAGCGGGTCTTGTCCATCGACAGCGCCGAGCCAAGCACGCCCGAGCCGGTATACGGCACATTGAGTGACTCCAGCGCGCCCTGCAGCACACCATCCTCACCGCCGCCATGCTGTCCGTGCAGGATATTGAACACGCGTGCGAAATGGCCGGCGCGCAGCGCGTCAAGGAGGGCCGGGATGCCGTCGATCGCATGCGCATCGATGCCCCGCGCCCGCAGTGCGGCGAGCACGTTGCGACCGGAATCCAGCGATACCTCGCGCTCGGCTGAGCTGCCGCCCATCACCACGGCAACACGGCCGAACTGGGCGGGATCGCCAACCTTGCTGGTGTACGTACTGTTCACTTGCTTGTCCTCAGATGGCCGGCCTGAGCGAGGTCCAATGCCGTCGCGCCGATGTCGCCCGCACCGAGCAGCAACAACAAATCGCCGTCACGCAGCAGGCTCGGCAGGCTGTCGCGAAATTCACGCGGATGTTCAACCAGCACCGGATCAACCTTGCCCCGCGCACGCACGGCGCGCGCCAGTGCACGGCCGTCGGCACCGGCAATCGGCGCCTCGCCCGCCGGATAGACATCGGCCAGCAGCAGCACGTCGACCTCGGCCAACACGTTGGCGAAGTCGTCCAACAGGTCACGCGTGCGGCTATAGCGGTGCGGCTGGAAGCCCACCACCAGCCGGCGACCGGGCCAGCCGCCGCGAACTGCGGCGAACACCGCGGCGAGCTCGCGCGGGTGATGGCCGTAATCGTCGACCAGCAGCACGCTGCCCTGGTCCAAGGCGATCTCGCCACGCCGATGGAAGCGTCGACCGACGCCCTGGAAATGCTCCAGCGCATGCGCGATCGCCTCGGCCTCCACGCCAAGCTGCCAGCCGATCGTGGCGGCCGCCAGCGCATTGAGCACGTTGTGCCGACCGGGCAGGTTGAGCGTGACCGCCAGCGTGTCGGTGCGACCCGGCAACTGCAGGTCAAAATACATCTGGAAGCCGTCCTGGCGCAGGTTCAACGCCCGCACGTCGGCATCGATGCTGTCGATGCCGTAGGTTGTTACCCGGCGATTGGTGGTGCGCGCCAGCGCGGCGACCTCGGCATCATCGACGCACAGCACCGCCAGCCCGTAGAACGGCAGGCGATGCAGGAAGGCATCAAACGCGTGCTTCACCTGGGCGAAGTCGCCGCCGTAGTTTTCCAGGTGATCGGCATCGATGTTGGTGATGGCGGCGATCACGGGCGACAGCAGCAGGAACGAGCCATCCGATTCATCCGCTTCGGCGACCAGGTATTGACCCGTGCCCAGGCGAGCGTTGGCGCCGGCCGCGTTGAGCTGGCCACCAATCACAAAGGTCGGATCGTAACCCGCCTCGGCCAGCACGCTGGCGGTGAGGCTGGTTGTGGTGGTCTTGCCGTGCGTACCGGCGATCGCCACACCGCGGCGAAAGCGCATCAACTCTCCCAGCATTTCCGCGCGCGGAATCACCGGAATGCGCGCCGCGTGGGCGGCGACGAGTTCCGGGTTGTCCTGGCCGATCGCGCTGGAGGTCACCACCACGTCGGTATCGGCGATGTTTTCCGCGGCGTGACCTACATGCACCTTGACGCCCAACTGCTGCAGGCGCTTTGCGGTAGCCGAATTGGCCCGATCCGAACCCGAAACGGCGTAACCCAGGTTGTGCAGCACCTCGGCGATGCCGCTCATGCCCACACCGCCAATGCCAATGAAGTGAACCCGACGGAAGGTGGTCATCAGGTCTTCGTGTGCGAGCAGGCGGCGCAGGGTCATGCCGCCACCTCCATGCAGGCCTGCGCAATCACCTTGGCGGCATCGGGTTTGGCCAGCGTGCGCGCCGCTTCAGCCATCGCCAGCAAGCCTTGCCGGTTCCCCAGCAGCGACTCCAGTCGCTGCGCCAGTATCTGGATATCCAGCTCACTCTCCTGCATCACGATCGCGGCGCCGGCAGCGGCCAGCACCTCCGCATTACGGGTCTGGTGGTCGTCGACGGCATGGGGATACGGCACCAGCACGGCGCCAAGCCCGGCCGCCGAGAGTTCGGCCAGGGTCAGCGCGCCGGCCCGGCATACCGCCAGATCAGCCGCGCCATAACTGCCGGCCATGTCGTCGATGAAGGCCACCACATCAGCCTCGACGCAGGCCGCGGCATAGGCCGCGCGGGCTTCGTCCAAGCCGCGGGTGCCACACTGATGCAGTACGTATGGACGCTGCGCAGGCGGCAGCTTGGCCAGTGCCTGCGGCACCGCCAGATTCAGGGCGCGCGCGCCCAGGCTTCCGCCCAGTACCAGCAGCCGCGCGAGGCCATCACGGCCCGCCATGCGCTGCGCCGGCGGCGGCAACGCAGCGATCGCGTTGCGCACCGGATTGCCCACCCACTCCGCCTGCGGCAGTGCGTCGGCAAAGCCCGCCAATACGCGCCGCGCCAACCCGGCCAGCTTGCGATTGGTGAAACCAGCCACGCGATTCTGTTCGTGCACCAGCAGCGGCTTGCCCAGCAACCAGGCAGCGACGCCACCGGGGCCGGCCACATAACCACCCATCGACAACACGCTACGTGGCTGCAGCCTGTGCAGCAGCATCAACGAGGCGAAAAGAGCGCGCAACAGCATCAGCGGTGCCAGCAAGCGGGTCTTCAGGCCCTTGCCGCGCAGGCCACCGACCGCCACCGTGTGCAGCTCGATGCGCTGCGCCGGAACTACCTTCGTTTCCATGCCGCCCACGGCACCCAGCCACACCACCGGCACGCCCTGCGCGCGCAGGCACTCGGCCACGGCGAGGCCGGGGAAGATGTGGCCGCCGGTGCCGCCAGCCATGATCAGGACGGGTGCGGATGTCTTCATGCAGCCTCCGCCTCGCGCTGTTTCAACGCCGGGTTCGCATCGGCCGCCACGACGGCTATCGGCATCCGCGTTGCCATCTGACGCGCATCCAGCGCACGATTGATTTCGAAGGTAGCGCGCAGCAGCACGCCGGCCATGGCACACGTCAGCGCCATTGAGGAGCCGCCGTAGCTGATCAGCGGCAAGGTCAGGCCCTTGGTTGGCAGTGCGCCCAGATTCACGCCCACCGACACGATCGCCTGCATCGCCAGCATCAGCGAGATGCCGAACGCGACGTAGCCGGCGAATCGCTGGCCCACCTCGACGCCCTTGAGGCCGATGTAAAGTCCGCGCCCGACGACGAGCGCGAACAGGCTGATGACCATCACCACACCCGCCAGGCCCAGCTCTTCGCCGATCACGGCAAAGATGAAATCGGTATGTGCCTCGGGCAAGTAGGACAACTTCAATACGCTCGAACCTAGCCCCACGCCAGTCCATTCCCCACGGCCGATGGCCATCAGCGACTGGGTCAGCTGGAAGCCGTCGTTGAAAGGGTCTTTCCAGGGATCCATGAAGGACGTGAGCCGCCTCATCCGGTAGCTTTCGCCGGTCGCTGCGACATACAGCAACGGCATCAACGGCAGCCCCATCAGGAACAGGAAAATCGGTCGCGCACCGCCGAGCCAGACCATCGCAATAGTCACCGCGATGACCAGCGTGGCCGATCCAAAATCCGGTTGTGCCAGCAGCAGCAGCACAATCACGCCAGCGACCAGCACTGGCTTGAACAGACCGAGGAATCGCGTCTCCACGCTTTCACGGTGGCGCACCAGGTAGCTGGCGACATAGACCACCAGGATCAGCTTCACCGCCTCCACCGGCTGGAAGGTAGTGAAAATCAGGTTGAGCCAGCGATGCGCACCATTGATGCGCATCCCGAAATGCGGCACGAAGACGGCGAGCAGCAGCAGGAATGCCAGCAGCATCAGGTGAAATGCGTACTTTTCCAGCAGCTTCAATTCGGTGCGCATCGCAACGGCGGCCGCGACCAGACCCACGCCCAGGAAGATCAGGTGTTTGCGCAGAAAATAGAACGCGCCCAGATGCTGGCTGTCAGCCACCGCAATCGAACTCGACGCCACCATCACCACGCCGACACTGGCCAACGCGATCAACCCGACCAGCAGCAACTGGTCGAAGTGGCCGCTTGGACCACCGCGCTTGGTTGCCTGGGTTGAGCCGAAATTGAACATCAGCGCACCTTCAACGTGGCGAGGCCGATCAGCACCAGCACAACGCTGATGATCCAGAAGCGCACGATCACCCGCGGCTCGGGCCAGCCCTTCAACTCGAAGTGGTGGTGGATCGGCGCCATGCGGAACACGCGCTTGCCGGTGAGCTTGAAGCTGGCCACCTGGATCATCACCGACGCGGTCTCCATCACGAACACGCCACCCATGACCAGCAGCACGATCTCCTGGCGCACGATCACCGCCACGCAGCCCAGCGCGGCGCCCATGGCCAGCGCGCCAACGTCACCCATGAAGACCTGGGCCGGGTAGGTGTTGAACCACAGAAACCCGAGCCCTGAGCCGGCCAGCGCGCCACAAAAAATCGCCAGCTCGCCTGCCCCCGGGATCGAAGGGATACCCAGATACTCGGAAAACACCTTGTTGCCAGCCAGGTAGGCGAACACGCCAAGCGCGCCGGAAACCAGCACCGTCGGCATGATCGCCAGGCCATCCAGCCCGTCAGTGAGGTTCACGGCGTTGGAGAAGCCGACGATCATGAAATAGGCCACCACCACGAACAACAGGCCCAGCGATACCGCCACATGCTTGAACAGCGGCAAGTACAGCGCGGTCTCAGCCACTGGCAGGCCGGCGGCCGAGTGCGGCGCCGTCAAATAGAGAAACAGGGCTGCGCCCAGACCAAACACCGACTGCCAGAAGTACTTCCAGCGGCTGGCCAATCCACGACTGTCCTTCAGTACCAGCTTGCGGTAGTCGTCGTAGAAACCGATCGCACCGAAGGTCAGCATCACCACCAGCACCACCCATACGTAGCGGTTCTGCAGATCCGCCCAGAGCAGGGTCGATACGCTGACCGAAAGCAGGATCATCACCCCGCCCATCGTCGGCGTGCCGGCCTTCACCAGATGCGTCTGCGGGCCATCGCTGCGCACCACCTGGCCTGCCTTGAGTGCACCGAGCTTGCGGATCAGCGCCGGGCCCAACAGCAGCGAAACGGCCAGCGCGGTAAGCGCCGCCATGATCGTGCGGAAGGTGATGTACTGGAAAAGATGCAGCACGGTGAAATGTCGTGCCATCCAGTCGGCCAGTTCAAGCAGCATCGTTTGCACCCCCGTGATTTGATGACGTATCACCCAGTGCTTTCACTACCTGCTCCATCGCGGCCGAGCGCGAACCCTTGACCAGGCAGACGACACCGGCGTGCAGGTCGGCCTGCAACGCTGCAACCAGACTTGCCTGATCATCGAAGTGCCGACCACCCGGGCCAAACGCTTCCACCGTGGCCTGCCCCAACGGTCCCACCGCAAACAGTCGATCAACCCGGCTTTGGCGGGCGCGGGTGCCTATGCCGGCGTGCAGCGCACGTGCATCAATGCCGAGTTCAGCCATGTCGCCGAGCACCAGCCAGCGCTCGCCCTGAGCCAACATCAAGGTATCGATCGCCGCGGCCATCGAGCTGGGGTTGGCGTTGTAGGTGTCATCAATCACCACCCAGCCGCCTGACATCACCTCGCAGCGCAAGCGTCCGGCCACGCCCGGTACCTGCTCCAACCCGCTGACGATCGTTTCCAGCGAAACGTCCAGTGCCAGCGCGATGCACGCGGCGGCCAGCGCGTTGGCGATGTTGTGACGACCCGGCAGAGGCAACGCCACCTCGGCATCGCCGCGCGGCGTGCGGAGCACAAAGCGTGAACCATCCAGCCGTTGTTCGATGATGTCTGCACCGACATCGACTGAATGATCCAGGCCATAATGCAGAATCGTGCGGGCACCGACCAGCCCGTCAAAGAAACTGGCAAAACTGTCATCGGCGTTGATGATCGCAACGCCGTCGGCCGGCAGCGCACGATACAGCGCACCCTTGGTCTCGGCCACGCCCTCGATGCTGCCCATGCGTGCAAGGTGCGCCGGCGCAATGAGCGTGACAAGGCCGATATCTGGCCGTGCGATGGCGGCCAGGTACTCGATGTCCCCCGGCTTGCCGGCGCCCATCTCGAACACGGCATATTCAGTGTCCTGCGGCATCGCCAGCAGGCTCAGTGGAAGGCCCAATTCATTGTTGAAGTTGCCCGCGCTGACGTGGGTACGGCCGTGCCGCGACAGAATCGAGGCAGCCAGTGTCTTGACCGTGGTCTTGCCGTTGGAGCCGGTGATGCCGACCACACGCAGGTTGCGCTGCGCGCGCACGGCGCTGGCCAGATCACCCAGAGCCAAGGTGCTGTCGTTCACCACGATCTGCGGCAAGCTGCTGTCCACCTTTCGAGTCACCATCGCGGCCGCGGCGCCGCGCGCGACAGCCTCGGCCAGGTAGTCGTGTCCGTCGACGCGCTCACCCTTGATCGCCACGAACAGGTCGCCGGGCTTCAATCGACGGGTGTCTATGGCGACGCCGGTGATCTCGACATCCGCGCCGACCAGGCCACCGTGGGTCCAGATCGCAATGGTGTTGGCGCTCATCATGCGCGAAGCTCCCCCTGCGACTGCTCCAGCGCGGCCTGCGCCACCGCCAGATCATCAAACGCGCGCTTGCCGGCGGCACCATCCTGGTAGGTCTCGTGGCCCTTGCCGGCAATCAGCACCACATCGCCGGAACGGGCCAGCTGCATCGCCTGGCCGATCGCCTGAGCCCGGTCACGCTCCACCGTCATCGCCCGCGCCGGGGTCATCCCCGCGACGATCTGCGCCACGATCGCGTCACCGTCTTCGCTGCGCGGGTTGTCGTCGGTAACAATGGCAATGTCAGCCAGTTGTGCGGCGATCGCGCCCATCAGCGGGCGCTTGCCGGCATCGCGCTCGCCGCCGCAACCAAATACGCAGATCAGTCGACCGGCGCAATGCGCGCGCAACGCGCTCAATGCCTGCTCGAGCGCGTCAGGCGTGTGGGCGTAGTCGACCACCACCAGCGGCTGTCCATGCAGGCCACCAAGCCGATTCATGCGCCCGTTGACCGGCTGCAGCCGCTCCACCACGGTCACGATGCGCTCGAACGATTCACCCATGGCGCCAAGGCAACCGATCACCGCCAACAGGTTGGCCACGTTGAAGCGGCCCAGCAGGTGGCTGTTGAGCGCACGACTGCCCCATGGCGTGCGCAGATTGAATGCCAGGCCTTCGCTTGAGGTCACAATTTGGCTGGCGCTGATTTCGGCATCGCTGTCGTCCGCCATGCTGAAACGCCATGCCTTCACGCTGGTCGGCAATTGGGCTGCCAACTGCTGGCCGAAGGCGTCATCGGTATTGATCACCGCCGCCCGCAGCCCGGGCCAGGCGAACAGTTTCGCCTTGGCCGCCCCGTAGGCCTGCATGCTGCCGTGATAGTCCAGATGATCGTGGCTGAGATTGGTGAAGATGGCCACTTCGAAGTCCACTGCCGCCACGCGCCCCTGCTCCAGCGCGTGCGACGACACTTCCATCGCCACATGGCTGACATTGGCATCTCGAAAATTGGCGAGCAATTGCTGTACCGCCAGGGCATCGGGCGTGGTGCGTTCGCCCTCGCGCAACTGGCCATGCACGCCGGCACCGAGCGTGCCGATCGAGGCAGCGCGATGGCCCAGCAGGGTCAGCGCCTGGGCCATCAACTGCACACAGGAGGTCTTGCCATTGGTACCGGTGACGCCAACCATCCGCAGCGACTCACTCGGGCGGCCATGAAAGCGCGCGGCGATTTCGCCCGCCTGCTCACGCAGGCCATCAATCCACAACACCGGCACGCCAAGCGCTTCCCACTCGACCACCGGCGATTCGGCCAGGACGAGCTGCGCACCACGCTGTACCGCGACAGCCGCAAATTCGATGCCATGACTCTTGCTGCCACGCAGGGCAAGGAACGCATCGCCACGATGTGCCTGGCGCGAATCCAGGGTCAGGCCGGAAACCAGCATGCGCGCCGCCGCAGGCGCCGTCGCCAGTTGCGCCTCGGCCATGCCGAGCAAGAGTTGGTCGAGGTGCATGGCGTTCATGGCGCGCCCTCGTCGATGGGGGCGTCGTCAATGGGCTTGTCGACCGGCGGCTTGCTGCCCGCCAGGCCACCAGCGCTTTGCATCGGGCCACCGACGTACCAGCGACCGATGTTGTCCGGCGGCACGTCAAGCAGGCGTAACGCGCCGCCCATCACCTTGGAGAACACCGGACCGGACACGGTGCCACCGTAGTAGCTTCCCTTCTGCGGGTTGTCGATGACCACCACGCCGACCAGGCGCGGATTGGAGGCAGGCACAATGCCCGCGAAGGCGGAGGTGTAATGGCTCTTTGCGTAACCACCGGCATCGGCCTTGTGCGCAGTACCGGTTTTGCCAGCCACACTGTAGTTGGCGATGCGTGCCTCGGAGCCAGTGCTGCCGGGACCGGTCACGGTTTCCATCATCTGGATCAACTCGTGCGCCACTTCGGGCGTGATCACCTGCCTGGCCGGATTGTCGTCGCCCTTGATGAAAGTCGGGCTGTGCATCACCCCGCCATCGGCGATGGTGGCGTAGGCGTTGGCCAATTGCAGCACGGTAACGTTGACGCCGTAGCCGTAACCCATGATTGCCTGATCCAGCGGCCGCCAGTCGCGAGCGATGCGCAGGTGACCTGAAGCCTCGCCCGGGAAGCCGCTGTCGGTGCTGTTGCCGAGACCGAACGCACGGTAGGTGTCGTACATCAGGTTGGTGTTGAGCGACATGGCGATATGCGCCGCGCCCACATTGCTCGACTTGGTGATCACGCCCGTCGGCGTCAGCAACCCGTAATTGTGCGTGTCATGGATATCGTGACCCTGGAAAAACCAGTGCCCGCCGGTGGTGTCGATGATCGGGCTGGTCGGCGTGAACTTGCCGCTGGACAACGCGGCCGCCATCAGGATCGGCTTGATCGTGGAACCTGGCTCCAGCACGTCGGTCATGGCCCGGTTGCGGCGCTGACTGGGATTGCTGGCGTTGACGGCATTCGGGTTGTACGTCGGCAGGTTGGCCATCGCCAGCACCTCGCCCGTTTTCACGTCGAGGACCACCATCGAGCCGGAGTCGGCCTGGAATTTTTCCAGCGCGTTCTTCAGCTCGCTGTAGGCCAGGAACTGGATCCGCCGATCAATGCTCAGCGTGAGGTTCTGCCCGGGCTTGGGTGCACGTATCTGTTCGACATCCTCCACCACGTGACCCATGCGGTCACGGATCACCCGCTTGGCACCGGGCTTGCCGGACAACCAGTCGTCGTAGGCCAGCTCCAGCCCTTCCTGGCCGTGGTCGTCGATATTGGTAAAGCCAAGTACGTGTGCGGTTACTTCACCCGACGGATAGAAGCGCTTGAACTCACGCTGCCCGTTGATGCCGGGAATACCCAGATCCAGGATCGCCTGAGCAGCTTCCGGCGCCATCTGCCGACGCAGGTAAACGAATTCGCGGTCGGAGCGCTGCGCCAGACGGCTTTTCAATTCATCCGCGTTCACGCCCAGCGCCTGGGCCAGTTGCGGAATGCGCTCGTCTCTGTCCAGCACCTGGGAGGGATTGGCCCAGATCGAGGTTACCGGGGTCGACACCGCCAACGGCTCGCCGTTGCGGTCGAAGATGGTGCCACGCGATACCGGTATGGTCATCTCGCGCAGAAAACGCGCGTCACCCTGGCTCTGATAGAACTGCTTGCGCACCACCTGCAGATCGAAAGCACGCGCCACCAGGCCGGTCGCCGCCAGGCCGAGCAAGCCAACCACCACCACCATGCGCCTGCGCGCACTCGGCCCGGCGGAACGGCGACGTCCGTGCCGGGGCGAGGGGGGGATCGGTTCGTGCCGATTCATCAGCGCAGCAACCGGATATCTTGGGGAAGGGGGTCGACCATGCCGAGCTTCTGCCTCGCCTCGTCATCGACTCGCCGCGGCTCGGCATAGGTCGCCTGCTCCAGTTCGAGCTTGCCGTATTCGATATTCAGGTCATCGCGCTGGTTCTGCATCGCGGTCAGGCTGACGAACAACACCCGGCTTTCATGCTGAGTCCAAACCACACCGAGCGCCGTGCCCAGTACTGCCAGCAGCAGGGTAAACACAAACAGGGCGCCAATCACCCTCATGCGTCCACCTCGTCACCGAGCTTTTCGGCTACCCGCAGCACGGCCGAGCGCGATCGCGGGTTTACCGCCAGTTCGGCATCGGACGGAAATTGTGCCTTGCCGATCGCCCGCAGGCGCGCCGGCACGAGCGCCACCGGCGGTCCGCGCCGGCTGTTCTGCACGCGTCCAGACTGGTCGCGGATAAACAATTTGACTGCGCGATCTTCCAGCGAATGGAAGCTGATCACCGACAAACGGCCACCGGGCTTGAGGCACTCGAGTGCGGCATCCAGGCCTTGCCGCAAGGCATCCAGCTCGCCGTTCACACGAATGCGCAAGGCCTGAAAGCTGCGCGTGGCGGGATGTTTGCCCGGCTCGCGGCGTCCAACCAGACGTTCGATCAGTGCGGCCAGCTGGCCGGTGCGGGCGAAAGGTGTGGCCTCGCGATCGGCCACGATGGCTCGCGCGATGCGCCGTCCATGCCGCTCCTCACCAAAGTTCCACAGCACCTCGGTGATCTCCTGTTCGCTGGCGTGGGCAAGGAAAGCCGCCGCGCTCTCGCCCTGGCTGGTGTCCATGCGCATGTCCAGCGGAGCATCCGCCATGAAGCTGAACCCGCGTGCCGCCTCGTCCAACTGCGGCGAGGACACGCCCAGATCCAGCAGTACGCCATCGAGCCCGGCGGCGGTCTCTTCCCACTCGGCCAGACTGGAGAAATTGGCATGCCGGATCGATACCCGCGGATCACCGGCGAACTCGGCCTGCGCCGCGGCAATCGCCTGCGGGTCGCGATCCATCAGCAGCAGCCGGCCATCGGGCCCCAGGCGCGACAGCACCTCGCGGGCATGACCGCCGCGTCCAAAGGTGCCATCCAGATAACGCCCGCCTGACTGCACGGACAATCCCTCCACCGCCTCGCCCAGCATCACCGGGACATGCCGCAGCGGCCCGACGCCTGAATCTTTGTTCCGGCTCTGGGCCATACCGCGCACTCCCGCTCCCGTTTCTCGATCATCACCACGCCTCACCGACCAGCGGTTACAGGCGCAGCTCTGCCATTTCGTTGGTGATTTCATCTTCGCCGATGCTCTGGCGGATCTTGGCCATGTGGGCCTGCTCGCTCCAAAGCTCAAATTTGTCACCCATGCCCAGCAACACTGCCTTCTTCTCGATGCCGGTGGTGGCGCGCTGACTGACCGGCAGCAGGATCCGCGCCGCGCCATCGGGCTCAACCACGGCCGCCGCGCCCACCAACTTCATCTGCAAGGCGCGATGGGCAGTCTTCACCTTGGACAGCGCATTGACTTCATCGCGCACCTTTTCCCACGCTGCATAGGGAAACAGCCAAAGGCAGCCGGACTCGAACGGGTTGTAGGTGAGCACCAGTCGATTCGCGCACTCGCCCGCGACCAGTTCCCGATATGCCGTCGGGATAGCCAGTCGGCCCTTGTCGTCGATGGTGATGGCGGTTTCGCCCTGGAACACGATCATCTAACTCCACTAAAACCCACGATTTCACACTGGAACCCACGATAGTCTCGCCCCATGAGACTGTCAAGGGAATTTCGCTTGTGAATCAAGGAGTAAAGGCAGAAATCTGACCGTATGTGCAGCGCTTTCTCAGGAACAACGCCAAGGTGTTTGAAAGCATGGAATTTTTTGTGCGAGTACAAGCGCTCGTTTGGCGTCAAACCAAGCGGAATCGCGGTTTCCTGCCACCCAGGCATGAATATCCGTTCACACGGTCATACACCCCCACCGCGCCGCAAGCCGCGCGGTGGGGGTGTATGAAAAGAGGTGGAGTCGGCCTGTAAGCCGGGTTCTGTACGTCTTGCGACGCGACAGTCATTCCTCTCGGCCAGACGTCACCGTCTGGCTCCAGCAACCTACCCGGGAACAACGCGGGCCGCGTTATCGTTCCCCTATTTGGTCTTGCTCCGAGTGGGGTTTACCGTGCCGTACGGCGTTAGCCCCGTACGCGGTGCGCTCTTACCGCACCCTTTCACCCTTACCTGATCCTCTTGCGAGGCCATCGGCGGTCTGCTCTCTGTTGCACTGGCCGTCAGCTCACGCTGCCCAGGAGTTACCTGGCACTCTGCCCTGTGGAGCCCGGACTTTCCTCGATGCGCTTGCGCGCGACGCGACTGTCCGGCCGACTCCGCCTGCAGTCTAGTAGGAGCGCACCCTGTGCGCGAATGCTTTTGTCACGGTTGATGCAAAAAGCATCGCGCACAAGGTGCGCTTACCCCACGTAAAGCCCCTTGCGCGGCGCGCCGCTGATCGCCGCGGCAAGTTTGGCCGCCTTGGCCGGCGGCAGTTCTTCGCGCAGGATCGCGAAGATGCGCCGACCTTCGGACAGCTTCGCGTCCGCCTCCTCGCCCCGCCCCGCCACCAGGATCACGCACTCCCCGCGCTGCTGATCCGGATCGGCAACGACCCGCGCCGCCAACTCGGCCAGTGGCTCACCGAGCACGGTCTCGAACATCTTGGTCAGTTCACGGGCCAGCACCGCCTCGCGATCACCGCCGAAAACGTCACGCATGTCAGCCAGGCTTTCAGCGACCCGGTGCGATGACTCATAGAAGATCACAGTGCGTGCATCACCCGCCAGTTCCTGCAGCCGGCTACGCCGTGCCGCCGCCTTGGGTGGCAGGAACCCTTCAAATACGAAACGATCGCTGGGTAGCCCAGCCACCGACAGGCCGGCGATAGCGGCACACGCGCCAGGCACCGGGATACAGCGCAGGCCGGCCGCACGCGCCGCACGCACCAGCCGAAAGCCCGGGTCGCTGATCAGCGGCGTCCCGGCATCTGAAATCAGCGCCACGGAGTCCCCCGCCTGCAGCCTGCGCACGATCATGTCCACCGCATCGCGCTCATTGTGCTCATGCAGGGCAATCAAGGGGGTGGCGATGTTGTGGTGTACCAACAGCGGGCGGCTGTGACGGGTGTCCTCGGCTGCTATGACCGCTACCGCACGGAGGGTTTCGATCGCCCGCGCCGAGAAATCGTCTCGATGGCCAATCGGAGTGGCAACTACCCACAGACAACCGGGTTGAACTGATGACATCGGAGACTCCGTGAGCCGGCAAGACGATCGGCTATGATCGCGCATTGACGACCATGACGAACAAGGGATCGCCCATGCGCTTGAAGCGCCTCTATCGCGCCGCTGCGATTGGACTGGTTTTTTCACTCGCGCTGACCGCCTGCGTGCCGACCAACGTACAGCGCTCGCCAGCTGAAATCAGCGCCGCGCAGAGCGCGGCTGCACTCGCCCGGCAAGGTCGTTTCGACCAGGCGGCCCAAGCCTATCTGAGCCTCGCCAGCCAGTCTCGTGCTCGCGCCGACCATTACCGCCTGCTGGCGGTAGAGGCCTGGTGGCAGGAAGGGCAGCTCGCGCAAGGCGCCAGCACCCTGGCCGCCATCGAGCGTAAAAACCTGAGTGGCGATGAACCGTTGCGTCTGGACCTGCTGCGTGCAGAGCAAGCCCTGGCCCGGCACGACGCACAGACCGCCCTTCGCCTCACCACCCAGCCCAACGTGACCGTGCCCAGCGTGCTGCAGATGCGCCTGCTCGAACTGCGCGCGCAAGCCATGGTTGCCAGCGGCGACCTGTGGGGCGGTGCTCGCACACGGGTGCAAATGGACGACCTGCTGAAAGGCTTTGACCAGTCCCAGAACCGCAGGCAGGCGTTGAATCTGCTCACCAAACTAGGGGTCGGTCCGCTCAAGCAGCGTGCCGGCGCCATGCTGGCGGGTGACCGCATGTTGCCCTGGGTCAATGAAGCTTTGAGACGGCTCGGCGTCACCGTTGCCCAGGCTCAACCCGACCTGCAGCAACAGGTTGGCACCTTGCTCCCCGGCGCCGACGCAAATGTTCGCGAGGGCTACAAGGTGCCGACTCAGGTCGCCTTGCTGCTGCCTGCCGATGGCAATTACGCGGCAGCCAGCACGCCCATTCGCCAGGGCTTTTTCGCCGCCTATCTCGATGCCGGTCGCAACCATGCGCCGCGACCGTCGATTCGCGTGTACGACAGCAAGGGCACGGCCAAGGGTGCCATTGCCGCCTATCAGCAGGCGGTGAGCGATGGCGCACGGCTGGTGGTCGGCCCGCTGACCCGCGGCGAAGTCGCTGCCGTGTTCAGCCAAGCGCACCTTGCGGTGCCGGTGCTGGCCCTGAATCACCCGGACGATCGCCAACTCCCGGCCGCCGATACCAGCGAATTTGGTCTGCTGCCGGAAACTGAGGGCGCCCAGGCGGCCGATCACATGATCGAACGCGGCCTGCGCAAGGCTTACGTGGTGATTTCCAGTGATGACTTCGCGCAGCGTGCCGCCAACGCCTTCAAGGCCGAGATGTTTGCCCGTGGCGGCGAGGTGCTCGACACCGTGATCTTGCCGACCGGCGCAACCACCTACACCGACGCCATCAGCGGCATGCATCTGCCTGCCTTCAGCGCAGCACCGATCCCCGACCCGGCCACCGCGTCGACCGTTGCCGTCACCAACGCAGCGCCGGTCACCAGCGGTACCGGCGACACCGGCGACACCGGCATCTTTATCAGCATGCGCCCGATCCAGGCACGCCTACTACTGCCGCAACTGCGCATTGCGCGGGTGAATTTGCCGGTGTTTGCCACCTCACACGTATACGAGGGCAGCGATGATGTCGCGTCCAACCGCGACCTCGATGGCGTTGAGTTCTGTGACGCTCCCTGGCTGTTCGATGCGCAGCCGGGTCTGCCCAACCACGACGACATCGCGAACTTGCTCCCCGCGGCGCGTGGTGGTGCAGGGCGGCTGTTCGCGTTCGGCATGGATGCATGGAACCTGGTGCCTTACCTTGACTGGCTGCGCGCACATCCCGGTAGCTACGTTCCCGGTGCCAGTGGACAGCTGACCGCCGACAGTTTCGGCCGCGTGCGTCGAGTACTGATCTGGGCCAGGTTCCAGAATGGCCTGGCGCGACCGCTGAGCGGCAGCCTGCAGATGGACAATATGCCCTCCGCTGCGCCGCCGGATACCAGCGCCCCGGCCCCGGCCAGTTCCTCGGCAACCGCCGACCACGTGCACGCCGCCGGCTGATGCGCGCTGCAGGCGACGACTTTGAACAGCGCGCTTGCAGCGAACTCGAGCGTGCCGGCCTGAAACTGCTGGCTCGCAACTACACCACCCGCCACGGTGAACTCGACCTGGTGATGCGCGACGGCGATGCGGTCGTCTTCGTCGAAGTGCGCTATCGCAAGAGTGCCAGCCACGGCGACGCCGCCGCCTCGGTCACCGCCAGCAAGCAGGCCAAGCTGATCATGGCCGCACAACACTGGCTCGCAGCCCACCCGCAACATGCCCGGCGCGTCTGCCGCTTCGACGTGATCAGCTACGACGGCCCGCTGGACACCGTGGAACGCCACTGGTTGCGCGGCGCATTCGACGCCAGCTGACCGGACCTCTTCCCAAGGTTGATATACGCTTTGAGCATGTCGCTTCCCGCCACCCTGCTTCTCCGACTACGAGAAATCTTCCCTGCCGATGCCATGGCCGTGGGCGACGCCGAGCGGATTGCGTATTCCTACGACAATTCACGCCGGCACGCGCTGCCCGATGCCGTGGTTTTCCCCACCGCCCACGCCCAGGTCGAGGCGCTGGTGCAAGCCTGCCGCGCACACGCGACTCCAGTGGTTGCACGCGGTCGCGGCAGCAACACCACCGGGGCCACCGTACCGGTGGCCGGCGGGGTGGTAGTCAGCTTCGAGCGGATGAACCGAATCCTGCGTATTGACCCGGAAAATCGCCTCGCCGTGATCGAGCCGGGCGTGTTGAATGGTGATTTGCAGAAGGCATTGGCGCCACACGGCTTCTTCTGGCCACCCGATCCGAGTTCCGCACCGTGGTGCACGATCGGCGGCAACCTGGCCTGCAATTCGGCCGGGCCACGTGCGGTGAAATACGGCAGCCCGCGCGAGAATACCCTCGGCCTGCATGCCGTCGCTGGCAGCGGTGAGAGCTTCCGTTGTGGCACCTACACCAGCAAGGGCGCCACCGGCTATGACCTGACCCGGCTGCTGATCGGCTCGGAAGGCACCCTGGCCCTGATCACCGAAGCCACCCTGAAGCTGACCCCTAAACCCTCGGGCCTGCGCACTCTGCGCGCGACCTACCGCGATGTCAGCAGTGCTGCGCGCGCGGTGGCGCGAATCATGGCGCAGCCAGTCACACCGTGTGCACTGGAGTTCATCGACGACGTCGCCCTGAAGCTGGCCCACGAGCATGGCGGCAACAGCGTACCCCTCGCCGGCGCCATGCTGATGATCGAAGTGGACGGCGAACCGGATACCCTGCCCGCGGCCGTCGAAGCAGTGTCGAAAGCGGCCCGCGGCGACGGGCTGGAGCAACTGCGCGTGGCCGAGACGGCCGCAGAAACCCTGTCCCTGTGGGCAGCTCGCAAGGCCTTGTCGCCAGCACAGCGCACCATCTCGCCAAACAAGATCAACGAGGACGTGGTGGTTCCGGTCAGCCGACTGCCCGAGCTGGTCGACGGCATCAAGCAGCTCTCGGCGAAACATGACGTGTTGATCGTCAGCTTCGGCCATGCCGGCAACGGCAACCTGCACGTGAACCTGCTGCCGCGCGACGAGGCCGAGCGTGAGCGCGCGCATGCCTGCCTGGCCGAAGTGTTCGCGCTGGTGATCGCGCTTGATGGCACGCTCTCCGGCGAGCACGGCATCGGCCTGGTCAAGCGTGAATTCATGCCACTGGCATTGTCGCCCAGCACGCTCGGGCTGATGCGCAACATCAAGGCCGCGTTCGACCCGGACGGCATCCTCAATCCGGGCAAGCTGCTGCCTTGATCGGGGAACGGGATGCCTGACCGCGTGGATCGACTGCTCGCCGAAATCCGTGCCTGCCGGACCTGCGCAGCCCACCTGCCGCTGGGACCGCGACCGGTACTGCAGGCCTCGGCGTCGGCGCGGCTGCTGCTCGTCAGCCAGGCGCCCGGGCGCAAGGTGCACGACACCGGCATCCCGTTCAACGATGCCAGCGGCGAGCGCCTGCGCGACTGGCTGGGCATCGACCGCGACACGTTTTACGATGCCAGCCGCATTGCGATCGTGCCGATGGGCTTGTGTTTCCCCGGCAGCGGTCGCGGTGGCGACTTGCCGCCCCGACCGGAATGCGCGCCGACCTGGCATCCACGGCTGTTGCCGCTGCTCACACAGGTGCGGTTGACCCTGGTGATCGGCCAATACGCGCAAGCCGGACTGCTCGGCATGCCACGCGGCACGCGTCTCACCGACACCGTGCTGGCCTGGCGCAGCCACCTCGCCAGCGGCCGGCTGCCGTTGCCGCATCCGAGTCCGCGCAACCGGCTGTGGCTGGCACGCAATCCGTGGTTCGGGACGGAACTGCTGCCGGCATTGCGCGAACGTGTCGCCGCCGTGCTTGACGACGAGGGTTGACCTGCAACGCAGTGCGCCTTGCCGGTGGCCCGGAGCATCCTCTAACCTGACCAGGCTTTGTGGCCACGGGAAGCTTCCCCGGCCTGACACGGGGAAACACATGCCGGACAGCTGCCCATGAGCCTCAAGCTCCGACTCACCGCGATGAATTTCCTGCAGTTCTTCGTGTGGGGATCATGGTTGCTCACGATTGGTGCCTACTGGTTCCAGAACCGCCACTGGTCGGGTGCGCAGTTCGGCGCGATCTTCTCGACGATGGGCATCGCCTCGTTGTTCATGCCCTCGCTGATGGGAATGATCGCGGACAAGTGGATCCATGCGGAAAAGCTCTACGGCCTGCTGCACATCGCCGGTGCCATCGTGCTGTTCACGATACCGCTGATCGACCATCCCGCCACCCTGTTCTGGGTGATGCTGCTCAACATGATGTGCTACATGCCGACGATTTCGCTATCGATCGCCGTGGCCTACTCGGCGCTGAAGGGCGATGGCAAGGACGTGGTGATCGCTTACCCGCCGATCCGGGTGTGGGGCACGATCGGCTTCATCGTCGCGCTGTGGACGGTCAGCCTGCTGCATCTGGAAACCTCCGCCGGCCAGTTCTACGTGGCCTCCGGCGCGGCGCTGCTGCTTGGCCTGTATGCCTTCACACTGCCGCCCTGCCCGCCGAAACTCGAGCGCAGGCCCGACAAGTCCATGCTCGATACGCTGGGCCTGACCTCGTTCAAGTTGTTCCGCAACCGCAAGATGGCGACTTTCTTCATCTTCGCCATGCTGCTGGGGGCGGCACTGCAGCTGACCAATGCCTACGGCGACACCTTCCTGCACGACTTTGCCAAGGTCGATGCCTACAAAGGGATGATCGCGGTGCGTTACCCCGCGATCATCATGTCGATTTCGCAGATCTCCGAAACCCTTTTCATCCTGGCCATCCCGTTCTTTCTCAAGCGCTTTGGCATCAAGACCGTGATGCTGATCAGCATGTTCGCGTGGACGCTGCGCTTCGGCCTGTTCGCTTATGGCGACCCTGGCGCAGGCCTGTGGATGATCATCGCGTCTTGCATCGTGTACGGCATGGCCTTCGATTTCTTCAACATCTCCGGCTCGCTGTTCGTCGAGGGGCAGAGCGATCCGGCGATCCGCGCCAGCGCGCAAGGTCTGTTCATGCTGATGACCAACGGCGTCGGCGCGGTGCTGGGCAGCTCGCTGAGCGGCATCATCATCGACCTCTGGTTCACCCATGCGGACGGCAGCAAGGACTGGCACGGGATCTGGATGGCCTTCGCAGCGTATGCCCTGGTGGTGGCGATCCTGTTCGTGTTCCTGTTCAGGCACAAGCACGATCCCGGCACAGTCACCAGCGCGCACCCCGGCCCCGGTGAAGTGGCTGCCCCTTAGCGAAGGTCGCCCGTGGCGCTCATGACACCAACGTACTCGCCACCACCCGGTCGCGGCCATGGGCCTTGGCCGAATACAGCGCAGTGTCGGCGGCACGCATCCAGCTGGACAGGTCATGGCAATGGCGGCCGTCGAACAGCGCCACGCCAATGCTCACCATGATGTTGGCCATCGGCGCCCCCGCCGGCAATGGCAGCGCGGCAACCCCGGCACGCAGTGCCTCGGCCAGCCGCATGCCGGCCTCCGCACCGCGATACGGACACAGCACGGCGAACTCTTCGCCACCAATGCGGGCGACATGCGCCTGCTTGCCCATGCTGTTGCTCAGATAATCCGCCACGATGCCGAGTACACGGTCGCCAACCTGGTGACCGGCGCTGTCGTTGATGGGCTTGAAATGATCGAAATCGATCAGCATCAGCATATGCTTCGGCCGTCGCTGATCGGGGCGGTCATTGAGCAGTGCGCCAGCGTGCTGCAGGAACGCGCACCGATTGTCGATGCCAGTCAACGGGTCGCGCAACGCCTGCAACCGCAATTCGGCCGCATGACGACGCTGCGCCCGCAGCAGCAGGAACAGCAGCGCGGCGACCAGCAGCAGTCCGACCGCCACGAGTTTGCTGGTCCAGCTGATCAGTGCTGCGCGGCGCTGTTCCCCCACACGTTGCGCCGCCTCCGCCTGCGCCGCCTTCAACGCCAGGCCCTTGACCCGATTCTCGCGCTCCAGATCGCGGATGCGCAGTTCCTTTTCGCGAACGGCATAGCGCTGTTCCAACTCGGTCTCGATCGACCTCACTGCCGGGGTGCTGGTCGTCGAGTTGAGCTTCAGCGCCTCGCGCACGTCTGCCAGGGCCGGCCGCAGTTGGTCGGCCATTTCGCTCTCGATCCGCAACAGATCGGACGGCTCGCCATACATGCCCACCGCACGGGCATGGATCACGGCCTCCTGCATCAGCGCACAGGCCTTCCCGTGATGGCCAAGGGCGGCCTCGGCTCGTCCTGCCTCAGGATGCCTGACCCGGGTGTGGTTCACGCAGCAGCCTGGTCCGAAGCTCGCCGCAATTGTGCACATCGAGTTTGTCGTAAATCGAGCGGCCATGGGCAATGACCGTGTGCCGGCTGATGTCGAGGCGCTCGGCGATGGCCTGACAGGACATCCCGGATGCCAGCAAAACGGAGATTTCCGCTTGCCGACGGCTCAGCGGAAAGTTGCGTGTTTCACGCATCAACCGGAGCAACAGCGGCTCCTCATGTACGACGGTAATGCCAATGAAACAGGGAATGGAATCCGCCGTATCGAGCCAATAGGCGCGGAAGATGAAGCCGCCCCAGACATTGCGGTGCCGAAATACCGGGGGCGGCGCGCGCGCGTCTTTTTCGAAGATCCCGACCAGATGTCTGCTGAGGGCAGCTACAGCAGGCCGCAGCCACGCCGTCATATCCGAGTTGTCGCCCGGCGCAACGCGCGGATGGGTCATGAGGAACAGGAGCCGTCGTCCCTGGGGCGAAAGATGGACTGGCTGACCTTCCCGGTCGGCGATGATGAGACCGCTCTGGCCACTTTCCACCAGGGGGACATTGTCAGGATTGCCGCGCCGCGTCAGCGCGTGAGCAACGAAGGGCTCCAGTCGCGCAAGGCGGCTTTCTTCTGCGGGAGTGAACGGGGACTCGCCCTTCGATCGCCACAATTGCAGTGCACCGAGCGGGCGCCCCCCTTCGCGCACCATGAGGCGAACGAAACTGTGAAAGCCGAGCGGCCGGAAAACAAGATTGTAGAGGTCGCTCCGGTAGAGGGTCTTCTAGTCGACCACAAGAACCTGATCGTCGCGGAGCACGCCGTGGTCATGCCGCATGGTCTGGGAGAAACCACGGTACACCTCCCGCTCCCTGCAGTTGTAGAACTCTTTGACATAGAGTGGACCCACCTCGGTGGAATCCGGGCATTCGTCGTAAATGTTGCTGAGTTCCTGGTGTTCATCGGCCCAGAAAAAGGTGTTGCAGTACGATGGAATCAGTGCGTGCAACTCCTTGAGCAGCGCCGGCATGATCGCCTCGCCGCCAAGGCCGAGACAGCACAGTTGCTTGAGGCGCGCTTCGACCCGCGCGGGAGAATCCACCCCTCGGTACATTACCGTCCCCCCCCCCTTTGACCATGGAAACTAGCATGGCAAGGGGATGTTTTCCATCGTACGGGGTGGTGAGAATGACGTACACGTATGCGCCATCCTCGTTTCGATTCTCTTCGGGGAAGTGAAGGCGCAGCTGCAAAGCCTCCAAGGTTGGGCAGAAGGTGGATCTCGGGCACCAGCGGCCCATCCGGATTTCTTCATTCCAGCCGATCGACGCCCAGTGCCAGTGGAAACATCGGGTCGGCGCAGGTCCCCGGTGCAATGGCTTCCAGTGGCATGGCCAGCGTCAGGCGACCTTCACCCGGCACGTACCAAACAGGAGAGACAACATGCCCACCTCACCAGCCAGTGCGCATCCTGTACCGATTCCGGACAACCCTGCGCGAAAATCCTGGATCGGACGCATGGTGCGGCGCGTCGGCATTGTCATCGCCACCCTGGCCGCTTTCGTGCTGGTGGTGTCCATCGTGGTCAGGATCGCCACCGCCGGCCCGGAAGAAGCCGTACACGGCTTTCTCACGGCCGCAGGCAGCAGCAACTACAGCGCTGCTTACGACTATTTTTCGGCGCCGCTGAAGCAGGAGCAATCGCTCGAGCAGTTTACCCATGCGGTGGAGGCGAACTCGATGTTCCTGCATGTGAAGGACACCACGTTCAACAGCCGCTCAATCGAGACCGGCAGCGGAGCCAAGCTCGCAGGCAGCGTGACCCTGGAATCGGGAACGGAGGTGCCGGCGTCGTTCAGACTGGTCAAGGAGAACGGACAATGGAAACTGATCGGCTATCGCATCGGCTCATGAAGCAGGGCGTCCTGGCGGTGTTGATCGCAGCCATGCTGCTCGGGTTCGGCTGGCGCAGCGTGCCCGCAGCGGAGGCCGCAGCGCCAGACTCGCCGCACTATGCGGCCACATTGCTGACCGACGACTCGGAACGGCGGCAAGAGAAAAGCGTGTTCGGCCACGACACGCCCATGATCTATGTCATCGCCACCTTGGTTGATACACCGTCCGGCACGCCGGTCAAAGTAGTGTGGATCGCCGAGAAAACAGCGGCTGCGCCGCCCGACTACGTCATCCTTTCCAAGGAAATGCAGGCGGGTGGAGTGATCAACCGCGTCACGTTCTCGATGAGCCGCCCCAATACCGGATGGCCCGCGGGCATTTATCGGGCCGAGCTTTACATCGCCGGCAAGCTGGCAAAGAAGATCCCCTTCAAGGTGGCGGCGCAATAGCCGGAATTCATTGCGAACCGTGGGTGAATGGAGCCAGTTGCCGCGGCCCAAACGGAATATCAACGACGATCAACAGGAGTCCATTGCAATGTTCAAGACACACTTACAACGGCTTGCCCACGCCATCCTGATACTCACCCTGTGCGGATCGGGCCTGACCGCTTCGGCGGCTCCCGCAGCCACGGTACTGGCCAGTGCGGATGGCCAGGAATCGGGTACGCGGGTAGAGATCACCCAACTGAAGCGTTCCAGCGGGGATACCGTCACCCTGAACTATGTGTTGGTGAATGACTCGGACGCTAATTTAAACACCGAAGATCTCATGAGCGCGGAACAACGGGGAAGCAGCGACGGCGTCACGCTGATCGATGCCGCGGGCAAGAAGAAGTATCTTGTTGTCCGGGACAGCGACAAGAACTGCCTGTGCAGCATGGGTATCATTCATTCACTCAAACCAAAATCCCGAGTCAATCTCTGGGCCAAGTTTCCCGCACCCCCGGCGGACCTGAAAAAGATCACTGTCGCCATTCCGCACTTCCAGCCCATGGATGATGTGCCGATCAAGTAAGCCTTGGTTTGGGGAATAGAACAATGAAACATGATCGTCAATGGCTGCTTGCGATTTTTTTCATCGCTCCGCTCCTGGCCTTTGCCGAACCCGCATGGGCAGAAAATTCCGCAGGCAACATCCTCAGCCTGCAATTCCTCACCCGCGATCTGGACTTCAAGGTCATTGACACGGGCGGCAAGGTTCAAAACCTGGAAGTCAGGGAAACCCCGACCGAGATTCGCATTGAACTGGCCGCTGACGTCTTGTTTGCCTTCGACCAGGCAACCCTCCTGCCCAAGGCGCAGGCCGCATTGCAGCAGGCAGCGGCGGTGATTCGCGACAAGGCGAAGGGCACGGTGCGCATCGACGGCTACACCGACGCCAAGGGTTCCGCCGCCTACAACCGGAAACTTTCCGAGCGGCGCGCCAACGCGGTGCGGGACTGGCTTGTCAGGCGCGAGGGCCTGAAGCGCGTGAAGTTTGCCACGCAAGGCTTCGGCGCCAGCAAGCCGGTCGCGCCCAATACCAAGCCGGACGGCTCCGATGATCCGGAGGGCAGGCAGAAAAACCGCAGAGTGGAGATCACGCTAAGGAAGTGACCCAAACAAGCGGAATGGGCGTGGACGGACTGCTTCAGGCCGGTACGGGGAAAAATGACGGATGTATAAAATCTTCGTGGGCGTGCCCTTGCTATGGCTGCTTGCCGGTTGCGGCCGTACGGATGGCGACGACCTGATCCTGCTGCAAAATGGCAGCCATTTGACCGGCACGCTGCAAGGCTGTCTCGATGGCGCTTGCCAGTTCAATGGGCGGCAGATTCCGCAAGCGACGATCGCCTGGATCGGTCTGCATCAAACCCGCTCGAATCCCCCGCAACCGAACGATCCCGCGGTCGGCGAGATCCGCCTGACCGACCATTCGGTACATCCGGGGCTGATGACGAGCATTGACCCGACCCGTGTAGCCGCCGCATCCGCCTCTTACGATCGGCCGAAGGTGTTGTGGGTCTACCTCGCCCACCCGGTGAATGCCGCAAGCGGCGACAGCGGCACAGCAAGCGACATGCTGACTGAAGGGGGGAGAGTAGTTCACTACGACGTAGACATTGCCGTGACGGCTCACCAGCACATTCAGAATCGCATCGGCACGGGAGCTTCGATCGAAGATGACAGCGTGGACTGGACAGGCTCCTGGCGGAACGTGGCCCTGAGAATCGTTCCGAACCCCGATGGCACGCCGAATTCCGTCTTGGGGGATGGGCCCTTCCCGACCGGGGTCATGCAGGCATCGGCGAAGTTCACCTACAACGATCCCCCCAATATCCACCGGCCAACGAACTGCAAGGGGGAACTTCCCACCCAGACTTACACGGGCGGAATCAATCTCCTCGTCTACCTGAATCTCGGCGGGACCACGAACAAGATCAGTTTTCATGCCGGAGCACAGGACTCCGGCATGGCGTTCTACGCAGCCGTACGTGCTGTCGTAAAGGCGCGCTGCCACCCCAATGATTTCAGTGTGACCGCCCTAACGGATGGTTTCCCCTTCCGCACACCCGATGGAATCGACATTGCCTTGAACATACTGGTGCTCGATTGGGAGCGGGCATCTGCCTCGGCCTCGGGAATCCCCTTCCCGCTCGACCAGATACTCGCCGGCAAGTCGTTCACGCTGGAGACCGGAAACCGCACCCGATTCAGTCCAGTCCAAGGCAGTGGTGCGGAATCCGGAGACGGGCAGAAGGTTGACGAAGCGGTGCGAGTCTCGTTTACCGCGCGATAGCAAAACCGTCTGCGGTGACATCGAGCACCAGCCTGATGGCCGCGCCCTGGAACCTGACGAACAGGGAATCGAAGAGCATGAACCTTGACGCCTATCATGGATTTGCACACGCCGCTTCGCATGTCGGGGCCTGGCTGCTTGGCATCGTCGTCAGCGTGATGGTTGTCGATATGGCCCTGATGGTGATCTACACGATCCGCCACGGCCAGCCGGACGGCAGGAGCGGCACGGTCGAGACCGACGATGAACCGATTTCGCCGCCGATGTGGATGAAGGGCAAGGTTGGCAGGTGGCACGGACGGTACAAGCGGCGCATTCTCGCCAGTCGCAGCGGATTCGTTTCGAATGAATCGCTCGCCGACGGTACCGCGACCTTGGGCGAACGGCTGATGGTCGTCGGCATCATCACGTTTCTGTTCTGTTTCTTTCTGGTGTTTCTCGGAATGGGCTTGCTGATGATGGAGGACAATCCGCTTGTACTTGTGATGCCGGTGGCCGTCGGGGTCTGGACTTTCCATAATTTCAAAAGTTCATATACCGATTACCGGGAAGCGAAAAGTCGTGTGGCCGCCCGAAATACATCTGGCAGCCCGGTGTAACAAGTGCCCAACCGCACACCGCTACAATGCGCCGATGCAGATCGGCCCTTACCGCATCGACCCGCCGCTGGTGCTCGCTCCGATGGCGGGCGTCACCGACAAGCCGTTCCGCCTGCTGTGCAAGCGGCTGGGCGCGGGTCTGGCGGTGTCCGAGATGACTGCCTCGGACCCGCGACTGTGGCAGACGCGCAAATCGCTGCAGCGGATGGACCATGCCGGCGAACCGGAGCCGGTCTGCGTGCAGATCGCCGGCCACGACCCGGCGATGCTGGCCGAGGCGGCGCGCTTCAACGTCGCCAACGGCGCCCAGCTGATCGACATCAACATGGGCTGCCCGGCGAAGAAAGTCTGCAACGTGTGGTCAGGTTCGGCCCTACTGCAGGACGAGCCGCTGGTCGCGCGCATCGTCAAGGCGGTGGTCGACGCGGTCGATGTGCCGGTGACGCTGAAGATCCGCACCGGCTGGGATCGACAGCATCGCAACGCACTGAACATCGCGCGGATCGCCGAGGACAATGGCATTGCGGCGCTGGCCGTGCACGGCCGCACGCGCGCCGACAAATACGAAGGCGAAGCCGAGTACGCCACCATCACCGCGGTGAAAGCCGCCGTGCGTATCCCGGTGCTGGCCAATGGTGATGTCACCACCCCACAGCAGGCGCGACACGTATTCGAATTGACCGGTGCCGACGCGGTGATGATCGGCCGCGGCGCGCAGGGCCGGCCGTGGATCTTTCGCGAGATCACCCATTTTCTGGCGACCGGCGAGCTGCTGCCCGAGCCGGCGCCGGCCGAAGTGGCCCGGATCCTGCTCGGCCACCTAGAACACCTCTACGCGTTCTACGGCGAGCAAGCAGGTGTGCGTATCGCGCGCAAACACCTGGGTTGGTACGCCAGGGACCGTGCCGAAAACGCCGCCTTCCGCCACGTGGTCAATCGCGCCGAAAGCGCCGACGAACAGCTACGCCTCACGCGCGGCTATTTCGATGCGCTGCAAAACGGGCTCTGCGCGGCGGCCTAGCCTTCAGCCAGAACGCCTGACAGGTGCGGGCCAGAGCTGGATCGCAGCATCGCCCCAGAGTGGCCATGGCCCATCTGGCAGCACGTGCGTTCCTTCCCGACGCGAATTACCATGCGCCATCAGCGAACGGCAACCATCGTCCATGAACAAACGCCAGGCCCTAGGCACCCCGCAGGAAGTCATCGACGAGCTTGAACGAGCCCAGGCGCGCTGGTCCGGCATCGATGCCCTGTTGCGCCGGTTGATCACGCGCCTGACCTACGCCGCCGAAGGCCACGCAGCCCCACTGGACCACACCCTCGGCAAGATCCGCATGCAGATGCGGGAGTCACCAGACGAACGCCTGATCGGGCAATTGCTGCACGAACTGACCGAAGCGGTCCGCTCACTCGATGAGGCCCCGGCGGCATACAACCAACCTGCCGCAGTTGCTGCCGTGGCGCCAGCGCCGGGCGTAGCGGACAGCGCGGTCGTATCGGATCTCTCGGCCACCCGCGAGGTGCTGCTGGCGATACTGGCGCGGCTGCAGCCTGATGAAGCCATGCACGCGCAGTTGGACGTGCTTCGCCAGACCGTCCTCGCTGCTTCCGGGCCAGCCGCGCTCGCGCAGCAGGCCGAAGCGCTGGCTGGCACTGTCAACCGGTATATCCGACGCCTGGGCGAGCAGAAGGATGCCGTCGAAACTCTGCTGAACCATGTGACCGAGCAACTGCTCGAACTCACCCGCTACCTGAGCAAGGAGGACGTCGAGCAGCGCGAGGGCAACGGTTCCCGCCGGCAGCTCGATCAGCACCTGATCAAGGAAATCGACGCCCTGGGGACGCAGATGCGGCAAGCCAGCGAGCTGCATACCCTGCAGGAAGAAGTCGAATCACGAATCGGTGCCATCGGCACGCATTTGAAGGCCTTCCGCGAGCGCGAGGAGGCGCGCGAACGCGACTGGCAGGCGCGCGCCGAACTGATGAACAAGCGGATTCGCGAACTGGAAATCGCCGCCCAAACTATGGAAGCCAGGCTGACCCAGAAGCAGCAGCAGGCCTCTACCGATCCACTGACCGGCATCGCCAACCGCATGGTCTACGAGCAGCACATCGCGCAGATCTGCCAGCGCCTGCGCAACGAAGCGACCGAATCCTGCCTGTTGATGCTGGACATCGACCATTTCAAGCAAATCAACGACCGCTTCGGGCACGCCGCGGGTGATCGTGCGCTGCGCATCGTGGCCGATCAACTGAAAGCGCGGGTGCGTGCCGACGACTTGCTGGCCCGCTATGGCGGCGAGGAGTTCGTGGTGGTGCTCTCCGGTGCGAACGGTGAAGCAGGCCTGCGTGTGGCGGAGACTTTGCGCACATGCATCGAGAGCCTGAGCTTCCGCGGCCAGCAACAACCGGTGAGCATCACCCTGTCATGCGGAGTCACCCAGGTGCGCCCGGACGATGACCCGGACCGTGCGTTCGAGCGGGCCGATCGCGCGCTCTACCTGGCCAAGCGCAGCGGTCGCAATCGATGTGAGATGCTCTGACCGCAACGCGGCTGGCCTTCCAGACGGCTGAACGCCAAGCACAGCATTCAGGCCTCGCCGCTGCAAACCCGGCCGAGCCGTTGTATCATTCGCGGCCTCGATCAATCTCTTTATCCGAAAGGAAGGATATATACCGCGATGAGCAACCACCTCTTCACCTCCGAGTCGGTCTCCGAAGGCCATCCGGACAAAGTTGCCGACCAGATCTCCGACGCCGTACTCGACGCGATCCTCGCGCAGGATCCGCGTGCGCGCGTGGCCTGCGAGACGATGGTGAAGACCGGCGTGGCAATCGTTGCCGGCGAAGTCACCACCAGCGCGTGGATCGACCTGGAGGCGCTGACCCGCAAGGTCATCGTCGATATCGGCTACAACTCCAGCGAGGTCGGTTTCGACGGCGCCACCTGTGGCGTGATGAACCTGATCGGCAAGCAGTCGCCCGACATCAACCAGGGCGTGGATCGCAAGAAACCCGAAGAACAGGGCGCCGGCGACCAGGGCCTGATGTTCGGCTACGCCACCAACGAAACCAAGACATTCATGCCGGCGGCGATTCACTTCTCGCACCGGCTGGTCGAGCAGCAGGCGAAAGTGCGCAAGCAGAAGAACTCGCCGCTGCCGTGGCTGCGTCCAGACGCCAAGAGCCAGGTCACCCTGCGCTACGAGAACGACAAGGCGGTGGCAATCGACGCCGTGGTGCTCTCCACCCAGCATGACCCGGGCATCAAGCAGAAGGACCTGATCGAGGCCGTGCGCGAGTACATCCTCAAACCGATGCTGCCTGCCAAGTGGCTGCACAAGGGAACCAAGTTCCACATCAACCCGACCGGCAAGTTCGAGATTGGCGGCCCGGTGGGCGACTGCGGCCTGACCGGGCGCAAGATCATCGTCGACACCTACGGCGGCTGGGCCCGCCACGGTGGCGGCGCGTTCTCTGGCAAGGACCCGTCCAAGGTCGATCGCTCGGCCGCCTATGCCGCACGCTACGTAGCCAAGAACATCGTCGCCGCCGGCATCGCCGACCGCTGCGAAGTGCAGGTCAGCTACGCGATTGGCGTGGCCCACCCGACCTCGATCTCGGTCACCACTTTCGGCACCGGCAAGATCAGCGACGACAAGATCGAGAAACTCATCCGCAAGCATTTCGACCTGCGCCCGTACGGCATTCTGCAGATGCTCGACCTGATCCACCCGATGTACCAGCAGACCGCCAGCTACGGCCACTTCGGCCGCACGCCCTACGAGATGAAGGCCGCCGATGGCAGCAAGTTCACCGCGTTCTCGTGGGAAAAGACCGACCGCGCCGAGGCGCTGCGCGCCGACGCCAAGCTGAAGTAAGCCCCGCGACACATGGCAGGAATAACGGGCCGCCCAGTGCAGCCCGTTTTCGTTGCAGTTGGAGGATTTGCTCAGAGGCTATCGACGCATTTACTTCTGCACCACCAACGAGGTGGCCAAGCAACGGCTCAGAGATTTTGAGGCCGCGTGGGGCAAGGTGTATCGGGCGAGCAGGCAGTGTTGGCGTCGTCACTGGCCGCGCTGGATTCCGTTCTTCGATGACCTACCAGCGGTCGGCAAGATGATCTGAGAGATCCTTGGACGCCTCGCGCACCGCGCTCTCACGATGGGGGCCGCTGGTTCGGTGCAAGGTGGCCAGGTCGTTGAGTTAGTGCTGGCTGAGAACACGTGACATGGCCATTGCTGGCGCGAAACTCCAGACGAATACCGCGCTGGCACAGGCCGGCTTTCATCGCATCGGCTTGCGCGCCACCAGGTCGATCAGTGCGGACATGCCGTTGTGCCCGGCACCTTCGTGGATCTCGGCGTCGTAGGCGGACAGATGCTCGATCTGGAGCGCCGGAAACGCCGCGCGCAGCATCGCCTCGGTATACAGATTGGCAAGCTCCGATGGGCCCCCCGTGCCGTAGGCCAGCTGCTCGGCACGATAGCCCTCGATCAGCAACAGGCCACCGGGTTTGAGCGCGGCCTGCATGCCCACAAACAAGCGTTCGCGCAGTGCCGGCTCCGCGAACTGGATGAAGATGGCGGCGATCACGTCGAAGCGTTCGTCACCGAAATTCCAGTGCGCCAGATCGGCCAATTCCTGGCGCAGCGTCACACCGCGTTCGGCCGCGAGCCGCTGGCCCTTGGCCAAACCCACCTCCGAGGCATCCACCGCCAGTACGTCGAGCCCCTGCTCGGCGAGCCATGCTCCATTGCGGCCCTCGCCATCGGCGACCGCCAGCGCAGTGCCTTGGGTCGGCAGACGCTGCGATGCCAGAAAGGCGTTCGGTGCCGTGCCGAACAAAAAGTCTTCGCCGCTGTAGCGGTCATTCCAACGTTGCATTGCCAGCCTCGGGTTCCGGTAGAGATCGCACTTGCATGTCTGAACGACGTTAGGTCACACGGTTTGGCATGCAGGGGTCAGCGACTCGACGCCACCGACACGGGTTTCTTGACGTTGCGGCGGGCCAGCTTCACGGCGCTTTTTCGCGGGTGATGCGCGTGATGGCGAACCGGGGAACAGCTGACGTGCCGATGCCTGGTGCAGGCAGCGCGTGCGACCATCACGGATTTGCTGCGCCGATGATGATGTACATAGTGATGCACGGTAGCGGGTACCGGTTCAGCCTCGGCGGTACCGATCGGTGACAACGCCGCGAGCACGCGATGCGCCATCTTGCCATGGACGGTGACGCCCGCGGCTTCGGCGACCAGGATGGCGGGCGTATCGCGATGATCGAAACCGTCATCAAGCAGTCGCGCCATCAAGTTGTCACGGGCGGCCGCGGTGCGGCCACCGAGCACCACGGCAAACAGGCGGTGACCATCACGAACCGCGGTGGAGGCAAGATTGAAACCGGAGGCATCGGTGAAGCCGGTCTTCAGCCCATCCATGCCCGGATAGCGATACATGAGCCGGTTGTGCCCGCGCACCATCTCGCCGCGGAACATGAATTCCCGGGTCGCAAAATAATGGTCGTACTGGGGAAAGTCCCGATACAGCGCCATCGCCAGGTTCGCCAGGTCTCGCGCCGTGGCCTTGTTCCGCGGATCGGGCAGGCCCGAAGCATTGTCGAAATGCGTGCGGCTCATGCCCAGCAGGGCGGCCTGGGCATTCATCATGTCAGCGAAGCGACTCTCGGTGCCGCCCAGCCCCTCGCCCACCACGGTCGCCGCATCGTTGGCCGATTTGGTCACCATGGCCAGAATGCAATCGGACACCGAGATCGTCTGGCCAGGGCGCAAGCCGAGCTTGGTCGGCGCCTTGCCGGCAGCCCATGCCGACACTGGAAGCTGCTGATCGATCTTCAGTGTGCCGCTCTTGAGCGCCTGAAAAGTGAGATAGAGCGTCATCATCTTGGTCAGCGAGGCCGGATAGTTCGGCTCATCCGCGTTGACTTCGTTCAACACCTTGCCGCTGGACCCGTCGATCACGATCGATGCATAGCCCGCGTGCGCCACGCCGGTAAAAAAACCCAGACCACAAAGCAGCAGCATCCACATCCGTTTCAGCTGGTCTAGCAGCGGTCGTTGCATCACGAACTGGATTGCCAATGCCTATTCCTCACTGCTGAACTGCTACAACGCGAAAATCATCGGCGCGACCATAGTGCATGGGCGGCGCAATATCCATAGACACCTTCTCAAAAGCTCAACCCAAATATTTGTTTTAACAAAAGTTTTACGTAAGCACCCCGCCGCTACCGGCACCTGCCCCAGCCGCGCGTTGCTGGCCTGTACCCCGCAACCATCAGCACACCCGCATCCGCCGAGGGCATCGCCGAACGAAGGTTTCGGCAAGCCAGCAGCTACAATGGACGGATGTCTCTTATCCAACTGCAAAGCGTCGACTTCAGCATCGGCGGCCCCCTCCTGCTCGAACATGTCGATCTGTCGATCGAAGCGAACGAGCGCGTCTGTATTGTCGGTCGCAACGGCGAAGGCAAATCCACCCTGATGAAGCTGATCGCCGGCGAGCTGCATGCTGACGACGGCGAAGTTCGCGTGCAGAGCGGCGTGGTGATCGCGCGCATGGCACAAGAGGTGCCCCAAGGCACCAGCGGCACAGTGTTCGACGTGGTGTCCGAAGGGCTGGGCGATCTTGGCCGCCTGCTGGCGCGCTACCATCACCTGCTGCATGAACTGCATACGCAGGCCGATTTCGATGCGCTTGGCGACATTCAGCATGAAATCGAGGCGCAGCACGGCTGGGATCTTGATCGCCGGGTCACCGAAGTGATCACCAAGCTGGAGCTTCCGGCCGACACCGATTTCAATGCCCTCTCCGGCGGCATGAAGCGCCGCGTGCTGCTGGCCCAGGCACTGGTGCGCAAACCCGACGTGTTGCTGCTGGACGAGCCGACCAACCATCTCGATATCGAGGCGATCGGCTGGCTGGAAAACTTCCTCAAACAATTCGCCGGCAGCCTGATCTTCATCACCCATGACCGCAGCTTCCTGCGCGCGCTGGCCACCCGCATCGTCGAGATCGACCGCGGCGCCCTGACCGACTGGCCGGGCGACTATGACAACTACCTGCGCCGCCGCGAGGAGCGTCTGCATGCCGAGTCGCAGGCCAACTCGCTGTTCGACAAGAAGCTGGCGCAGGAGGAGGTGTGGATCCGCCAGGGCATCAAGGCCAGGCGCACGCGCAACGAAGGCCGCGTTCGCGCGCTGAAGGATCTGCGCAACGAGCGCGCCGAGCGGCGCAACCTCAACGGCAACGTCAAGATGACCGCGGCCAATGCGCAGGCCTCGGGCAAGAAGGTGATCGACCTGGAGCATGTGCACCAGGCCTACGACGGCCGCGTGCTGATCAACGACCTCACCACCACCATCATGCGCGGCGACCGCATCGGCATCATCGGCCCCAATGGTGCCGGCAAGAGCACCCTGCTCAAAATCATGCTGGGCGAACTCATCCCCCAGCGGGGCACCGCGGAACTGGGCACCAGCATCCAGGTTGCCTACTTCGATCAGCACCGCCTGCAGCTCAACGACTCGTTGAACGCGCTGGACAACGTAGCCGAGGGTCGTGAGTTCATTGAGCTCAACGGCCAGCGCAAACACATCATCGGCTACCTGCAGGATTTCCTGTTTTCACCCGAACGCGCGCGCTCGCCGATCACGCGCCTGTCGGGCGGCGAGCGCAACCGCCTGCTGCTGGCCAAACTGTTCGCACAGCCGTCCAACCTTCTGGTAATGGATGAACCGACCAACGATCTGGACGTTGAAACACTCGAGCTGCTGGAAGAACTGCTGACCGACTACCAGGGCACCTTGCTGCTGGTCTCGCACGATCGTGCCTTCCTCGACAACGTTGTCTCCAGCACCCTGGTGCTGGAAGGCAACGGCCGCATCGGTGAATACGTGGGCGGCTATACCGATTGGCTGCGTCAGCGGCCCAGCGCTGCCGCCGCCGTCGCGGCGGCGGCAGCAAAGCCCGGCCTCACCCGCAGCGAGCCAACGCCCGCCGCGGTGCCGGCAAAGCGCAAATTGAGCTTCAAGGACCAACGCGAGCTGGAACAATTGCCACTGCGCATTGAACAGCTCGAAACCGCCATTGCGGCTCACGGCGAGGCCATGGCCAACCCGGATTTTTTCAAGCAGGACAGCGCCGCGATCAATCAGGCCAACGAGACTGTGGCGAACCAACAGGTGGAGTTGGAAGCCGCCTACGCGCGTTGGTCGGAACTAGACATCTGAGATCGAGGCGGCATCGGCCACCCCGCCAGGATCTCCGCCTGCGGCGGAAAGCCACGGCGACGTCACGGTTGCCGTGGTGCACTGCAAGTGTTTGCGCGCCGTAGTTTTTTGCGTTTTTTAGTCGAAATGTCGAGCAGGGCTGTTCGCGCCAATTGTTATGTTATAGCGTTGCACGCTTCTCTCCCGCCCGAAGATCTTCTGGATGACCCGATTGTGGCTCTGCGCGCGTGCCGCCACCTCGGCCCGGCACCAGCAAACGGCAAGCCCGGCACGGGTACCATGGCGCCACGCATTGGGCATGGCCGCGGCGTTGCTCATCAGCGGCTGCGCGGTGGGTCCTGACTTCAAGCCACCGGCCGCGCCGACAGTCCCGAGTTATACCGCCAACGATCCGTCAGGCACGGTGGGTACACGGCAGGTTGCCGATGGCGAACCGCAGCGCATTGTTCGCGACGGCGACATTCCCGGCGACTGGTGGACGCTGTTCCATTCCAGGCCGCTGAATGCGCTGGTCGAACAGGCGCTGGCGAACAACCACGACCTCAAGGCGGCACAGGCCGCCTTGTCGGTGGCCCGGGAAAATATGCTGGCACAGCGGGGCGCCTACGCCCCCAGCCTCACCGCCAGCGCGTCGGCAAGTCGCCAGAAACAATCCACCATCCTGGCGCCGATGCCAAACTACCCGGTGGTCGCCAACGAATTCCTGTTCAACCTGTTCACCCCGCAGGTCAGCGTGTCGTACGTGCCCGATGTGTTCGGTCTCAATCGCCGCACCGTGGAGTCGCTGCGTGCACAGGAGCAGGCCGTCCGTTACCAGATGATCGCGACGCAGATCACGTTGAGCGCCAATGTGGTGGTGGCGGCCGTGCAGGAAGGCGCGTTGCAGGGGCAGATCGATGCGACGCGCGAGCTCGTCGGCATCAACACGAAGATGCTGCACATCCTGCAGTATCAGTTCGCGCGCGGTTACGCCGGGAAGCTTGATGTCGCCGCCCAGCAATCGCAGCTGGCGCAGGTCGCCGCGACACTGCCGCCGCTGCTCAAGCAACTGGCCCAGCAGCAGCACCTGCTGACCGTGCTGAGCGGCCGCTTCCCCAGCCAGGCGCCGACGGGGACATTCCAGCTTTCCAGCCTGAAGCTGCCGCAAACGCTACCGCTGAGCCTGCCATCGACCTTGGTGGCGCAGCGCCCGGATGTGCTGCAGGCTGAAGCCAACCTGCATGCGGCCAGTGCCCAGATCGGGGTCGCCATCGCCAACCGGCTTCCCAGTATCAACCTGACTGCGGATGCCGGCAGCACGGCGCTGGCGATCGGCCAGGTATTCAAGGCGGGCACCGGCTTCTGGGATCTTGGCGCCGGCATGACGGCACCGATTTTCCAGGGCGGCAAACTGCGGCACCAGGAGCGCGCCGCGAAGGCGGCCTATACGCAAGCGGCGGAACAATACCGCAGCACGGTGCTGACCGCGTTCCAGAATGTGGCCGACACCCTCTCGGCGCTGCAACAGGACGCCGAAGGACTGAAGGCCGCCGCCGCCGCCGCCGATGCCGCCAAAGTCACGCTGGATTTGTCGCAACGGCAATGGAAGGACGGCTACGCCAGCTACCTCTCGCTGCTCGCTGCCGAACAGGCGTTGCAGCAGGCGCAGATCAACCTGGTGCAGGCACAAGCCAACCGCCTCGCGGATTCGGCGGCACTGTTCCAGGCACTGGGCGGTGGCTGGTGGCAACACGCGAAATCGACCCAGGCGACTTCAGTACGGGATGACCATGACAAGTAGATCTTCATGCCGGAGCGCCGCCAGGGCCTGCCGGCCCGGCTGGATGCGCATGCTCGCCCTGGCGGCACTGGCCGCAGGTGTTGTCGCAGGATGTTCCAAAACGCCTGATGACAGCGCGCAGGCTGGCTCGACTGCCGCCCGCAATATCGCCCTCACCAGCGCGCAGCGGCAGCACATCCGGCTGCATACGGTGGCACTGACCAGCTTCCGAAAGACCACCCAGACCACCGGACGGGTTGATTTCGACAACAACCGCGCCACCAGCGTGCTGGCCCCGTTCTCCGGCCCGGTCACGCGCTTGCTGGTCTCCGCCGGCGACACGGTCAGCAAGGGCGAGCCGCTGGCCCTGGTGAACTCCTCCGACTTCGCCGCGGCGATCAGCGCCTACCGCAAGGCCCTCGTCACGGCACAGAACGCCCGCCGCATCGCCGACACGGACCAGGACCTGGCCCGGCATGACGGCGTGGCGCAGCGTGAGGCGGCGCAGGCCGCCACCGATGCCGCCAGCGCAGACGACGATCGCGATGCTGCGCGGCAGGCGCTGCTGTCGCTGGGCGTGGACGCCAGGACCATCGGCGACATCCAGGCCGGTCGCGCGGTGTCTCATCTCCAGGGCGTGATTCGCGCACCGATCGCCGGCACCGTCGTCGAGCGTCTGATCACGCCTGGGCAACTGCTGCAGGCCGGCAGCACCGCCTGCTTCACGCTTGCCGACCTGTCCCACGTATGGGTGATGGCACAACTCTCCGAAAGCGACCTCGGCACCGTGCATGTGGGCGACTCCGCCGAGGTCGTCACGGGCGCAGGTCAACGGAACCTCAGCGGCACCCTCAGCAACATCGCCGCCCTGGTCAGCCCGGATACCGGCCTGATCGCGGCGCGCGTGGCGATGGACAACCCGGGCGACGTGCTGAAGAAGCAGATGTACGTCAACGTGCTGATCCATTCGCGCCAGCAAAGCCAGGGCCTGCTGGTACCGGTCTCCGCCATCCTGCGCGATGACGAGAACCTGCCATTCGTGTACGTCGCACAGCCGGACGGCAGCTTCGCCCGCCAGCGCATCACTGCCGGTTACCGCGACGGCAACAACGTCGAGATCGACTCCGGCCTCAAGGCCGGCGAGCAGGTTGTGGTCGACGGCGGCATCTTCGTCCAGTTCATGCAAAACCAATGAGCGAGCAGCTGCCCTCCCCCGAATCGACGTCGCGCACGGTTTCGATCATGAACCGGATCGTGAGTTCGTCGCTGGGTCAGCCCATGCTGATCATCCTGCTGACGCTGATGCTCACCGGCGCCGGCGTGCGTTCGCTGAACCGGTTGCCGGTGGACGCCTATCCGGATCTTTCCCCTCCGATGGTCGAACTGGTCACCCAGTGGCCAGGGCATGCCGCCGAGGAAGTGGAACGGCTGATCACGGTGCCCATCGAGCGCGGGATGACCGGTATCCCCCACACCGCGATCACCCGCTCGATCTCTCTGTACGGGTTGTCCGATGTGATCATCACGTTCCGTGATGGCACCGGCAACCACACCGCGCGCCAGGAAGTCTTCAATCGGCTGGGTGATCTGAACCTGCCCAGCGGAGTCACCCCCTCGGTCTCTCCGCTGTCCTCACCGTCCGGCCTGATCTACCGCTATGTGTTGCAAAGCCCGGATCGCACACCGAGCGAACTGAAGACCATCGAGAACTGGACGATCGAACCGGCGTTTCGTGCGGTGCCGGGCGTGGCGGACGACTCCGGCTTTGGCGGCGGCACGATGCAGTACCAGGTGCTGCTGGACCAGACCAAGCTGGCCGCAGTCGGCCTGAATGCTCCACAGGTAGAGGCCGCGCTGGCGGCCAACAACAGCAATGCAGGCGGCGGCTTCTATTCGCAGGGCTCGCAGTTCTACTACGTGCGCGGAGAGGGGCGCCTGAAGACGCTCGAGGACATCGGCAACGTGGTGCTGGCGGTGCACGATGGCACGCCGGTGCTGGTGAAGGATGTCGGCCAGGTGACCACCGGCATCGCGCCGCGCCTGGGCGAATTCGGCTACGAGAAGCAGGACGATGCGGTGGAGGGCGTGATCTTCCTGCGCACCGGTGACAAGACCCAGGACGTGCTCAAACGGGTCGAGGCAGAGACCCGCGAGCTCAACGACCACGTGCTGCCCAAGGATGTGAAGATCCACCCGTTCTACGATCGCAGCGACCTGATCGAGCACACCACCGAAGTCGTCCGCACCAACCTCGTACGCGGCATGCTGCTGGTCGTCGTCGTGCTGGTGTTCTTCCTCTACGACCTGCGCGCCGGCCTGATCGTGGCCGTCACCATCCCGCTGGCCCTGCTGTTTGCCTTCATCTGCCTCGACCTGCAGGGCGCCTCGGCCAACCTGCTGTCGATCGGGGCGGTGGATTTCGGCATCCTGGTCGATGCGGCGGTGGTGATGGTGGAAAACATCTACCGCCAGCTCGCCGATCGCGAAGGCCAGACGATCAACGTGCGCGACGTGATCCGTGGTGCGGCCGCGGAAGTGGACCGCCCGCTGTTCTACGCGGTGGCGGTGATCGTGGTCAGCTTCCTGCCGATCTACGTGTTGTCCGGACCGTCGGGCACGCTGTTCAAGCCGATGGCCGACACGATGATCTTCGCCCTCGTCGGCTCGCTCGCGGTCACCCTGACGCTGTTGCCGGTGCTGTGCGCGTGGTTCATGCGCAACGGCGTGCGGGAGCGGCGCAATCGTGCCTTTGAAGCCATCAAGTCGGTCTATACGCGGGGACTGGACGTCTGTCTCGCGCACGCTCGTGCCACGGTGCTCGCCTGCGCCCTGGTGCTGGCGGCCTCGCTGCTGCTGATTCCGCGCATCGGCGCCGAGTTCATGCCGCATCTGGACGAGGGCGCGCTGTGGGTGCGCGCGACCATGCCCTACACCATTTCCTTCGACGAGGCTGCAAAGATAACGCCGAAGATCCGGACCATCCTGCGTTCGTTCCCCGAGGTCACCACGGTGGCCTCGGAACTGGGCCGACCGGACGATGGCACCGATCCCACCGGTTTCTTCAACGCCGAGTTCTACGTGGGTCTCAAGCCGTACTCGCAGTGGAAAGGCACGTACCGCAACAAGGGTGCTCTGATCGAGGCGATCAACCGCAAGCTGCACGCCTTCCCCGGCATCATTTTCAACTATACCCAGCCGGCCGAGGACGCGGTCGACGAGGCGTCGACCGGCCTGAAGAGCGCGCTGGCGGTCAAGGTTTTCGGCCCCGATCTGCAGACGCTGCAGCAGAAGGGCAAGGCCATCAAACGCGTGCTCGAAAAGGTCCGCGGCATCCGCGATGTCACCCTGGTGCAGGAACTGGGACAACCCAGCCTGAGCATTGTCATCAATCGCGCAGCCATTGCCCGCTACGGCGTGAACGTGGCCGACATCAACAGCCTGATCCAGGCCGCGATCGGGGGCGACGTGGCGACCCAGGTCGTGCAGGGCGAGAAGGAATTCGACCTGGTCGTACGCCTGCAACGGCAATACCGCGACACCCCCGCGGAAATCGGCAATCTCCTGGTGGCCACACCCGGCGGACAGCAGATTCCGCTGAAGATGCTGGCCACGATCAAGGTCACCGACGGTGCCGCCTTCATCTACCGGCAGGACAGTTCGCGCTACATCGGCGTGCAATTCTCGGTGCAGGGGCGTGACCTGGCCGGTGCGGTGGGCGATGCCATCGCGCAGGTGAAAGAGAAGGTCGCGCTGCCGCAGGGCTACCGGGCCGACTGGGGTGGCGAATATTCCGAATACGTGGCCTCGCGCGCGCAGCTGATGGTGATCGTGCCGCTGACCGTCGGCCTGATCTTCCTGCTGTTGTTCACGCTCTACAGCAACTTCAAGTTCCCGTTCATCACCGTGCTCGGCGTGGCGCTGTCGGCACCGGTCGGCGGCTTGGTCGCGCTGTGGATCACCGGCACGCCGTTCTCGGTGTCCTCAGGCATCGGCTTTCTCGCCCTGTTCGGCGTGTCGGTGCAGACCGCCGTGGTCTACATCTCGTATGTCAACGAGTTGCGTCTCGGTGGCGCCAGTCTGGCCGAGGCAATCCGCGAGGGAGCGATCCTGCGACTGCGTCCGATCATGATGACGGCGCTGGTGGCTGCGCTCGGCCTGCTGCCTGCCGCACTGGCGACGGGTGTGGGCACCGATACACAACGGCCGTTTGCGCTGGTGATCGTCAGCGGGCTATTTACGCGGCTGCTGATCAGCGTGTTCCTGATGCCTGCGCTGTACGTTCTGGTGGCGCGCCCGCAGGACCGGCTGGAGGTGTGAGACAGCGAGGCACCGGCAGCGTGCCTCATGCTCCGTGTGCCATGAACCGATCACCTGCCAAACCGGCAGCAAAGGCCATGCGCCCTGATCTTTGGCGCGCTACGACAGCCACGCTGTCACAGCCGATCCAGCTGATTCCGGAGGCCGCCCCGGGAACGTAGCGCGCCACCCCGGCATGAAAAATCATGCCGGGGTGGCGCGCAGCCGCGCTCAACCGGTGTTCTGCAGCCCCTGTGACACGCCGTTGACGCAGGCGACCAGGGCTTGCAGCAGGACGTCGTCGTTGCCGTCGGTGGCACGCCAGCGTTGCAACAGGTCGACCTGCAGCAGGCTCATCGGGTCAACGTAGGGGTTGCGCAGTTGGATCGAGGCGGCGAGACGCGGGCTTTCCTGCAGCAGCGCGTTGTGGTTCTGCAGCCGCAACAGCCATTGCCGGGTGCGCTGGAACTCACCGCGAATCAAGCCGAACATTTCCTCATGCAAGTGGCCAGACAAGCGTGAGAACGCCTCGGCGATATCGAGGTCCGACTTGGCCAGCACCATTTCGACGTCGTCCAGCATGTTGCTGAAAAACGGCCAGTCGTTGGCCATCTCGATCATCGCCGGCTCGCCGAACTCCTGCACGCCCTGCTCCAGCGCGCTGCCCAGGCCATACCAGCCGGGCAGGATCGAGCGGCACTGGGTCCAGGCGAATACCCAGGGGATCGCCCGCAGATCCTGCACGCCGCGCATGCTGCGGCGGCTGGCCGGGCGCGAGCCCAGGGTCATCCGCTCGATCACGTCGATCGGTGTGGCGCTGCGGAAGTAGTCGACGAAATGCGGATGGTCGACGAAGGCGCGGTAGGTGGCCCGGCTGCTGACCGAAAGCGATTCCATCTGCGCCCGCCAGCGCAGCTCGCGCGGCTCATCCTCGCGCGGACGCAGCGAGGCGCTCAGCACCGCGCCAACGGTCTGCTCCAGGTTGCGCAGGGCCAGGGCACGGATACCGTACTTGCGATGGATCACCTCGCCTTGTTCGGTAACCCGCAGTACCCCAGCGACCGAGCCGCGCGGCGAGGACATCAGTGCCGGCGCGATGCGCGCTCCGCCGCGACTGGCCGAGCCGCCGCGACCATGGAAGAAGGCCAACTGGATGCCAGCCTCATGGGCCACGTCGAGCAATTCGACCTGGGCGCGCTGCAGACCCCAGCGTGAGGCCAGCGTGCCGCCGTCCTTGCCACTGTCGGAGTAACCCAGCATCACCCATTGCTGGTTGTCCCGCGCTGCCAGATGCTGGCGATAGACGGGGTCGTCGAGCAGGGCGCGCAGCGTGGCCGGCGCATTCCTCAAGTCATCGACGGTCTCGAACAGCGGCGCGATATCGAGCGGCACGTTGTTGTTTTCGATCAGGCCGCCATAACGTGCCAATGCCAGCACCGCCAGCACGTCTGCGGCCGAACGCGCCATGCTGATGATGTACAGGCCAACGGACTCGCGGCCATAGCGGCGGCGCGAATCACCCAGGGTAGCGAACACGTCATACAAGGATTTCGCAACGTCCGCGTGGCTGATCTCCAACCGCTCGATACCGCTGGCATAGTCACGCAACCGGGCGGTGCGTGTCTCAGGCGCCAGCTCCGGCCACGCCGGGTTGACGAACAGCGCAGCCAGCGCATCGTCATGCACACGTGAGTCCTGGCGCACGTCCAGCCGTGCCAGATGCAGGCCGAACGTGCGTACGCGGCGGATCAGCCGTTGCACGGCATAGGCGCCGGCATGCAGGCCGCCATGCTGAATCAGGCTGTCGACGATCAGCTGCAGGTCGTCGAGCAGCTCGACCGCCGAGCCGTAACCTTCCGCATGATCATCGTCAAGGCTGGCTTCCAGACGCGCGCCAACCAGGGTAAGCAGGCATCGATACGGCATGTCCGCATGGCGTGGACGGATCCTGGCGGCTGCTAGCGGAAAGCGTTCGCGATACGCGTCCAGGCGCTGCAGCAGCAGCAGGGATGTTTCCACACGACCCGCGGTCTGGCTGAGCAGGCGCGCCAGTGCAGACACATCGGCCAGGTAGTGCTCGATCACGTGCGCGCGCTGGGTGGCCAGGCTGGCGGCGATCGTGTCGGCCCCGACATTCGGGTTGCCATCCATGTCACCGCCTACCCAGGTGGCGAAGCCAAGCAATTGGGGCAACTTGGTCGCCACGCCGTAAACGGACTGCAGCGCCTCGGCCAGGGATTCATATAGCGCGGGCACGATGCGGTAGAGCGGGTTGGCCAGATAGAAGCCGACGTGGTGGTGCTCGTCCTGCACGGTGGGTCGCACCGGCGAAGCTTCGGCGGTCTGCCAGCCGGAAGAGAGCGCCATGTAGATGCGGTCGTCGTCGTCCTTGCGTTCCTGCGGTGTGCGGGTGGGATCGAAATTGTCGACCAGGGCCCGCACGATGGCCTGCTCCTTCTCCAGCAACGAGCGACGCACGGCCTCGGTGGGGTGCGCGGTGAACACCGGCTCGATCCAGAGCTTTTCGAGCCACCCCAGCAATTCGTCGGCGCCCACACCCTGCGCTTTCAAGCGACCCAGCACGTCGAGCAATGACTCCGGCTGCGGCGCCCTGCCCTCGCGTTGGTAGTCGCGGCGGCGGCGGATGCGGTGCACCCGCTCGGCGGTGTTGACCGCCTGGAAATAAGTGGCGAAGGCTCGCGCCAGCGCCTCGGCATGAGCGGCATCGAGACCCGCCAATGATTCCGCCAACTCGACCACCGAGGCCCCTTCGCGGCGACGCCGGATGGCGGCGGTACGCACCTGCTCGACACGGTCGAAGAAGGCCTGACCATCCTGCTCGGCCAGCATGCGTCCAACCATGGCGCCGAGGCGCCCCACGTTCTCACGCAGCGGCTCGTCATGCGGCAGGAATTCAGGCTCGCGGTTGTTTTCCATCAACAGGTTCCACCCAAGGATCAAACCCACAGCGTACCAAGTACCGGAGCCGGAGAGGCGTCAAATCGAATCTCCCGCTAGAATAGGCGGCTTGTACTGCCCGCCGAGGGGCGCTGCGACCGTTCGTGAACACGGAGCAATCCGTCGACTCATCACCCGAACGGCCAGGCTCGGCGCGGCACGTTCCACAACGGCGCTCTGTACGCGGGTCCCTTCGCGGGAAACCGGCCATCCCAGGCCGGACTCTTCGAGAGAGCCTCGCACCAACCGGAGTTACGCATGAACGCTGTCAGCAAAGAAACTGTTACCCACGATTACAAGGTCCGCGACCTCTCGCTCGCCGAGTTCGGCCGCAAGGAACTGGACATCGCCGAGCACGAAATGCCGGGCCTGATGTCGATCCGCCGCAAGTACGCTCCCAGCCTGCCGCTGAAAAATGTTCGCGTCACCGGCTCGCTGCACATGACGATCCAGACCGCGGTGCTGATCGAGACGCTGAAGGATATCGGCGCCGACGTGCGCTGGGCTTCCTGCAACATCTTTTCGACCCAGGACCACGCCGCCGCCGCGATTGCCGTGACCGGCACCCCGGTGTTCGCATGGAAGGGCGAGACGCTGGAGGAATACTGGGACTGCACGCTGGATGCGCTGTCCTTTCCCGACGGCAAGGGCGGTTTCCTCGGCCCGCAGCTGGTGGTGGACGACGGCGGCGACGTCACCCTGTTGATCCACAAGGGCTACGAGCTTGAGAACGGCTCGACCTGGATCCACGAAAAGGCTTCCTCGCACGAGGAGCAGGTGATCAAGAACCTGCTCAAGCGCGTGCGTGCCGAGCGCCCGGGTTACTGGCATGCCGTGGTCAAGGACTGGAAGGGCGTCTCCGAGGAGACCACCACCGGCGTGCACCGCCTGTACCAGATGCTGGAAGCCGGCAAGCTGCTGGTGCCGGCCATCAACGTCAACGACTCGGTCACCAAGAGCAAGTTCGACAACCTGTACGGCTGCCGCGAGTCGCTGGCCGACGGCCTGAAGCGCGCGATGGACGTGATGCTGGCCGGCAAGGTGGCGGTGGTGTGCGGCTACGGCGACGTGGGCAAGGGTTGCGCACACAGCCTGCGCGCCTATGGTTCGCGCGTGGTGGTCACCGAGATCGATCCGATCAACGCCCTGCAGGCGGCGATGGAAGGCTTCGAGGTCAACACCGTCGAGAGCACGCTGGGTCGCGGTGACATCTACGTCACCACCACCGGCAACAAGGACGTGCTGACGCTTGAGCATATGAAGGGCATGAAGGATCAGGCCATCGTCTGCAACATCGGCCACTTCGACAACGAGATCCAGGTCGACGCGCTGAACACCATGGCCGGCGTGAGGAAGATCAACATCAAGCCGCAGGTGGACAAGTACGTGTTCCCGGACGGTCGCGCGATGTTCCTGCTGGCCGAAGGTCGCCTGGTCAACCTCGGCTGCGCCACCGGCCACCCGAGCTTCGTGATGTCGAACTCGTTCTCCAACCAGACCCTGGCGCAGATCGAGTTGTGGACGAACAAGGACAAGTACGAGAACAAGGTCTACATCCTGCCGAAGAAACTCGACGAGGAAGTCGCCCGCCTGCACCTGGAGAAAATCGGCGTGAAGCTGACCACGCTGACCACCGAGCAGGCTGCCTATCTCGGCGTACCGAAGGAAGGCCCGTACAAGCCGGAGCACTACCGCTACTGATCAGCGCCGTTTTTGCTGAGACTTGAAAAAGGGTGCAGCGATGCGCCCTTTTTTTGCCTTCATTCGTCCCCAGCCAGCAACGACAACACCGGGATACTCAACGCGCCGATCCTGCCAATGGTCCTGGTGAACCTGAAGCGACATAGCCACCAGCGTCGCCCGCTACCAGACCAGCTTTGCACTCTCGATTGATTTTTATATCGCTTCATCGCGACACAGAGATATATACTTGCTGCCATCGTTTACCAGGAACTTCAGCGATGCCGGCGATCAGCTTTGAATTTTTCCCGCCCAAGACAGACGAGCAGCGTGCTCAACTCGATCGCGCTGCACAGGCACTGAAGGCGTATCAACCGGACTACGCTTCGGTCACCTTCGGTGCCGGCGGCTCCACCCTCAGCTATACCACCGACACCGTGGCACGCCTGCACCAGCAACATGGCTTCAGCGTCGCACCGCATCTGTCCTGCGTGGGCGGCACCCGCGCCGAGATCGCCGAACTGCTCGATGGCTACCACGCCGCAGGTTATCGGCGCCTTGTGGCGCTGCGCGGCGACATGCCCTCGGGGATGGCGACGGCGGGCGATTTTCGCTACGCCGCCGAGCTGGTGGATTTCATCCGCGCCTATAGCGGAGACCACTTCAACATCCAAGTGGCAGCCTACCCGGAGACCCATCCCCAGGCCGAGGACGCGATGCGCGATCTGCATCACTTCAAGGCCAAGGTCGACGCCGGTGCGAACGGCGCCATCACCCAGTACTTCTTCAACCCCGACGCGTATTTCCGCTTCGTGGACGATGTGCGCCGACTTGGCGTGAACGTGCCGATCGTGCCCGGCATCATGCCGATCTCGAACTACAGCCAGTTGAAGCGTTTCTCCGATATGTGCGGCGCCGAGATCCCACGCTGGATCGCCAAGCGCATGCAGTCGCACGGTGACGACGCCGACGCGGTGCGCGCACTCGGTGCCGAAGTGGTGGCGCAGTTGTGCCGACGCCTGCTCGAGGGCGGCGCGCCGGGCTTGCACTTCTACACGCTCAACCGCGCCAAGGCGACCCAATTGGTACTGCAGCAACTCTCCTGAGAGCGGGGGCGGTTATGCTGCGACGATGCGCCAGCTGCCCGCCCTGCTCTGTCTGATCCTGTGCTTCCCGGCGCAGCCAGGCATGGCGCAGACGCCGATCCACCGCTGCATCGGAGCCAATGGCGGCGCCGTCTTCTCCGACCAGCCCTGCGCCGCGTTGCAGGCCACGCCGGTCGGTACCAGCGCCCAACCCGCCCCAGCCACTGCCACAACGTCAGCGCCCCCGATTCTGTGCGCCGCCAGCGTGGGCGAACTGCGTCAGAGCATCATCGCGGCCTTTGCCAAACACGATGCGAACCGGCTGGCTGGGCTGATGCTGTGGGAAGGTTATAGCCAGGGTTCCGCCACCGCCGACATAGGCTCGCTTGACGACCTGACGAAACAATCGCTGCTGGACATCGGTGTGCCCGACACGTCGGGCACCGACCGCGGCCCCGCCACTTCGCAGTCACTGGGCGGGATCGAACTTGATCCATTCGGCGCCAGCGCAGCACCCGCCCCAGCACCCGCCACGAGTAACCATCAACTGGTACTGCACACGGCGGGCAACGATGGCCCGCATGAGCGTCGATTCGAGATGGTGCGCCGCGCCGGCTGCCTGTGGCTGCGCATCGCGGATTGAGCTGCAACGGTTATCATGGGCAATTCCCTCAGGAGCACCGACATGGCCCAGCAATACCCCGATTGGATCTGGCAGAACGGCACCATCAAACCCTGGGCCGAGGCCACAACGCACGTGATGTCACATGCGCTGCACTATGGCTCGTCGGTGTTCGAGGGCATCCGCAGCTATGCCACGCCCGATGGCGCGGCCATCTTCCGCCTCACCGACCATATCAACCGGCTCTACCAGTCGGCCAAGATCTACGACATGGTGCTGCCGTATTCCGCTGAAGAGCTGGCCGCGGCCTGCCGCGCGGTGATCAAGAAAAACGGGCTCGGCGCGGCCTACCTGCGCCCGGTCGCCTACCGCGGTCTGGGTGGTTTTGGGTTGTCTGCAGATACCCCGATCGACGTGGCGGTGGCGGCTTGGCCTATGGGACCCTACCTCGGGCCGGAAGCGCTCCAGAATGGTATCGACGCCTGCGTATCAAGCTGGCAGCGCTTTGCGCCGAACACCATTCCGGCGGGGGCCAAGGCTGGCGGCAACTATCTCTCAGGCCAGCTGATTGCGCGTGAGGCGCGTCGGCTGGGCTTCGGCGAGGGCATTGCGCTGGCTTCCACCGGCCTGCTCAGCGAAGGTGCCGGCGAGAACCTCTTCCTGGTGTTCGATGGTGTGTTGCACACCACCCCGGCCAGCGCATCCATCCTCGCCGGCATCACGCGTGACACGCTGAAAACGCTGGCCCGCGAAGATGGCATTGAGGTGGTTGAACGCGATATTCCGCGGGAGTACCTGTACCTCGCCGATGAACTGCTGATGTGCGGCACCGCGGCCGAAATCACCCCGATCCGCTCGGTCGACGGCAAGCCCGTGGGCGCCGGCAAGGCTGGCCGCGTGACCCTGCGTCTGCAGGAACTGTTCTTTGGCCTGTTCGATGGCCGTACCAACGACAAGTGGGGTTGGCTGGAACAGGTGTAAGCGCCAGCGCGCAGGAGCGTACCCCGTCCGCGAAAGCTGTTCGCGTTCTTCGCGAGAAGAACCCGGGAGCATCGCGCACAGGGTGCGCTACCGCCACCTGTCAGCGGAATACGATGCTGGCGATGGCACCATTGGCGTCGGTGCGCGGGCGCATCGAGACATCCCAGCCATACAGCTCGCACAATCGTCGCACGATCGCCAGACCAAGCCCGGCACCACTGCCGCCAGCGCCTTCACCCCGCACACCACGCTGGAACAGCCGCTCGGCATCTTCCGGCTTGATCCCCGGGCCGGTGTCGATCACCTCGACGCCACCAGCGCCCACCTCGACTCGCACGCTGCCTTCCAAGGTGTACTTGATGGCGTTGCCGATCAGGTTGGTCAGTGCCACCGCCAGTACCGACGCCGGAGCATTGACGTTAACCGTATCGTTGACAGAAAGCTCGATCGTCAGCCGTTTGCCGCGCATCTGCGGGCGCTGACTTTCGATGACGTCGGCGGCCACCTTGCCGACCTCGGTAGTTTCGCCGCGGGTCGGGCCGCGGCGCTCGGCGCGTGACAACAGCAGAAGCGCCTCGATCAGTTCGGTGGCCTGACGCGAGGCGCGCTCGATCCGCTTCAGCCGCTCGCTGAGCTTTTCGGTGAGGTCGGGCGAGCCCTGCAGCAATTCGGTGGTGCTGGCGATCACCGCCAACGGCGTGCGCAGCTCGTGGCTCACGTCGGAGTTGAATTCGCGATCGCGCTCGACCATCGCGGTGAGTCGCGCCGAATATTCGTCCAGGGCAAGCGCCAGCTCACCCACTTCATCGTCGGCGAAATGCGGCGCCAGCGGTTCGGCTTTGCCGGCCTTGCGAAAATCGCGCAGGCGGTTGGCCAATTCACTGACCGGCTTGAGCACCTTGCGCGAAAGCCACAAACCGATCGCCAGCGACAACAGGCTGAACAGCAACACCGCACCCACCAACGACAGGATCAGCTGCTGCTTGCCCAGATCCTCGCGACTGATGTCATAGCGGGTGAAACCGATGATGCCGTCCTTGCGCTGCACGGCCAGCTTGTAATGCCTCTTGCGGCCTTCGCTATCAAGTTCGTAGATGTCATGAACCCCGCTGCCCAGGTTCTGCCAGGACATCGGCATCTTGTAGAGGGTACGGTCACTTTTGACCCAGCCTTCGATCAGCTCGGACTGGAACGGTCGATCGGGATGCTCAATCGCATTGTCAACCGCCTGATCGACATCGTTCTGCATGCTGTCGTTGATCAGCTGGTTCTCTACCCTCGCCCGCACATATAGCGAAGCCACGGCAAACAACGCGCTGAGGCCAAAGCCGAACAGCGCGAAGGAAACGATCAATCGAAAACGAAGCTTACGCCTGGACTGCATCCGGCTCGACCATCCTGTAGCCAATGCCATGCCGTGTATGAATCAGCGGCTTTTCGAATGGTTTGTCGATCGCCGCGCGCAGACCATGGATATGCACGCGCAGCGAATCACTGTCGGGCAATTCCTCGCCCCACACCCGCTGTTCCAGATCCTGCCGGGTAACCACCGACGGACTGGCTTCCATCAAGGCTTGCAAAAGCTTGAGACCGATCGGATTGAGCTGGATCGACTTGCCCTCGCGATTCACGGTGAGCGTGTCGAGGTTGAAGGTGAGGTCGGCCACTTTCAGCACGCGGCTCTGCGGTCCCTTGCCACGACGGGCCAGCACTTCCAGTCGCGCGGCCAGTTCCTGCAGCGCGAACGGCTTGGTCATGTAGTCATCGGCACCCGACTCGAAGCCGGTGAGCTTCTGCTCCAATGCATCGCGCGCAGTCAACATCAGGATCGGCGTCTGCTTGTGCGCCTCGTGGCGCAATTTACGCGCCACCTCAAGGCCATCCATCCCGGGCAAGGTGAGATCCAGCACGATCACGTCAAAATCGTGCACCACGGCCAGATGCAGGCCAGTTACGCCGTCGCCCGCAAAGTCGACCACGTTGCCGCGGTCTTCGAGATAATCGCCGATATTGGTCGCGATATCGCTGTTGTCTTCGATCACCAGTACACGCATGTCTTAACTCCTGCACAACCGGCGCACGGGCCGACTGGGGTTGCCAGCTTAACAAGCTTGCGTGAACGAAGCGCGCCGCTTGCCAAGCGAATCTGAACACCACCGGGCGCGGGCAAGAAAAAGGCCCAGATGCGCGACTCGCCGTCGCCACACCTGGGCCCAAACTACCGCCCCGATACCATCATCTGCCGTCACCAAGGTCGCGTGGCGCAAATAAACAGTCTGCACGTTATAAGGGGTCGCGGGTTACGATGCGGTTAATCCGTACCCGTCTCAAACCGCGTGATCAGCGGCAAGACGCCCCCGTCACCACGACGACGATCGTCCTCGGACGGCCGAGGTTCCAGTCTGCGAGCCCGCATGATCCGGCCAGCGGCAGATACGCGTGCCGGTGGCGATCTGACAATTGGCACGCGCATGAATATTCCGTCCCGCGATGGCCCCGGCGTGCGCCGCATTCAGGGTAAAGGCCATGGTCTGCCGATAGCGACGCCCGCCCGACGAGGCACGGGTCAAGTCGTATCGCCAGCCACGCATCGCATCGAGGGCAGCCTGATCAAATATCCCGGCAGGAGTCGCGCTGATCATGCGCAAATCAGTCACCTCGCCGTCGCCGGTCAAACTGAACTCCACCACCACCTGCCCCTCGATGCCTCGCCTCAGTGCATCCATCGGGTAAACCGGCTGCCGGACATGGATCGGGACAGGCGCGGGCAGCGCAGCAGCCGACGCCGGCAAGGCCCGATCCACGTCCAGCACCAGCGAACTCGGCCGTCCCGGCTTCAAATCGCTAACTTGCCAGGACGAGGTGTGCGGCAAGGCCACCGCCCCAAGCGATGATACCGGTGGCAGCACCGACGCGGCAAGCGGCACGCTCAGCAAATGAATGCTCCCGAGCCGCAGTGGAGCCAGATCAGCGATATGTGCGACAGCGACAGCAGCGACTGACGGAAGTCGCACGCCGGTAACCAGCTCCCGCCATTGCTTCGTGGAGGCTTCCATGCCGAGACGCAATTGAGCCTGAGTCCACTGCAACTGCAGTGTCGCGGCGACCAGGATCGCGCTGAACAGGGTGGCCACCGCATGACCCGACTTGCGAGCCTGCGATACGTGCTGCGCCGGCGGGATCATCATTTGCTGCACGCGATCCAGCAGCATGCCACCACCGACTGCGAGCAAGAGCGTTTCGCGCTGCATGCGCAGCTCGCCGAGTTCAGCCAGCATCGCGACGAACTCCCGACGACTCCCGCCGCCCAGCGTCAAGGCGAGGCGGTCACAACAGATCTCACGCTCATTGCGCACATCACGGGAAATCCAGCGCACCACCGGATGGTAGAAGTGCACGGTTTCCAGGACGACCTGAAAGAGATTGACCAGAGGATCCCAGCGTCGCAGATGCGCCAACTCGTGAGCCAGGATCAATTCGACCTGGGGTGCAGGGAATCCGGTGGCGACCGCCAGCGGCAGCAGAATCACCGGGCGGATCCAGCCAATCAGCACGGGCGTTGAAATGATGTGGCTGCAAAGCACCCCCCACGCGACGGCGCAAGCCGAACTGCAGCGCAAGATCGCCCGCGACACGTTGCCAAATGGGTACCAACTCAGCCATTCGAACGAGGGCTTTCAACTTGCGCCATTCGCGCCAGGCGCGCGCAGAAAGCAACAGCACGCCAAGCGACCAGGCCAGCACCAGCCACGGCAGCAAGGCGTCGAATCCAACCAGCACACCGCTTGCGTCATCAACCTCAGGCACGCCAGAGGCCGCGACCATCATCAGGTTGCCACCGCCAGCCACGATCATCGATGGCAACGCATTCATCAGTCTCCACATGGTAAACAGCGGAAACACGGCCAAGGCGCTCAACACGCCCATGCCCAGCCGGTACCGCGCTGCGCCGCGCGGCAGAAGTGGCCGCACGGCTGCGTAAACAAGTCCGAGCAGGGACCCTTGCCACAGGAAATGCACCAGCGTCCAACCAAGTAGCCGGGTCGCGGCAAACCACACCGGCGGGAGATTGATCACGAAGCCTCCCTGTCGAGCTTGTTGAGAAGATTGCGGATTTCCCTCAACTCTTCCGGGCTGGCACGCTGACTGCCTAACGCGTGCATCACCAGTTGCGAGGATGACCCATCAAATACCCGTTGCACCAAGTCCACCAGAAATCGCTTCTGCGTGCGCTCCTTGCTCACGGTCGCGCGATAGACATGGGCGCGCTGCGAGTCGTCACGCTGTACCAGTCCCTTGGTATGCATGACCTGCAGCATCTTCAGCGCGGTGGTGTAACCGCTGCCATCAACAAGGTGAAGCACATCGTAGACGTCACGCACAGTGCAGGATTCCCGCGCCCATAGCACCTGCAAGATCGCGAGTTCTGCCTCGGTGGGGCGTGGGACGCCAGCGGCCTGCTCTTTCATTTTGACTCCCCATCCGGTGAATCGGCCCCTGCCCGAAAGCCGGTGCCACCTTGAAGACCGCGAAGGCGACGAATCCATCCATTGCCCGCTACGACGCAGTGAGGGGGCTCCGCCTGCGGATGTCCATCGACATTCCGCAGATCGGTCTATCACCCGCTCTGGATCAATGCCCGGTATTGCCAGTAGGCCTGGCCTGCTGCTGCATGAACTGCTGGCTGTTGTCCCTGTCACGCTGGATGTCACCGTAGGTACGACAGGTCCGCTTGGGCAACAGCGAGCCGATGGGACGCTCCGACTTGCACACCAGCTTGCGTGAATCCCGACGGGTCAAGATCGCGTTGATGTCTTCCTGATCCGTATAAAGTGTGGCCTTTGAATCAACATCCATCTTGTCGACCGAACCGTATTTGTCGAACAACGCCTGCATTTCGCCAAATTTGCCATCGATATCTTTGCGCTCGGTGCTGTCGACAAACTCCCAGTGACCACCGGGTGCCATCTGTTGGTGCACGGCCGCGACTACCGCGCCAAAGTCGTCCTTGTTTTCGGCCTTCACGACCACTTCGGTCTTGCTGGCATAAGCCGCCACCAAGGGCAGCAGGGTCATGCTCGCGATTGCCGCTACCAGCCAGAACTTGAATTTCATTCCTGCTTCTCCGCGGATCGTGCCGCATCCCGCTGCGGAATACCTGGCGCACGCCCCTGACCTGAGGTTAATCCGATAGATGGACTGACGTCAACGAAGCTTTTCGTACTACGTATTTCGCAGCACCAACACCACGTATCAATGCTGCCCCGACCCGAACACGATTCTTCCGTTTGTGGCGCTGGGATTGGCACCATTGGACATCCAACCTGGGCGTGCACTGCGGATCATTTCCTCCTGGGAGTTCTGCCGATCGCGCTCGATTGCCCCATAGGTGCGGCAGATTCGCTTGGAAATGAGGGACCCCATCGGACGCTCCGACTTGCAAATCATTCGCCGGTCATCGCGGTGGGTCAGGATCGCATTGACGTTTTCCTGGTTGACGTAAAGCTGAAACTTGGCGTCTTTATCCATCGCCGCAACCGTCTCAAACTTGCCGAACAGCGATTGCATCCTGGCCAGATTGGTGTCGATGGTCTTGCGCTCTGAGTTGTCGACGAACTCATAGCGGCCACCGGGAACCATTTCCTTCTTTACAGCCGCCATGACCGCGGCGAAATCCGCCTTGGTTTCCGCCTTGACACCGCCTTCCGAAGAATTTGCGCGTACCGGCGCCGGCGAGAGCCCCGCAGCACAAAGCAACATACCCGCCAGCCACAGACTGATTCGCTTTACCAACCCAACCCCTCCACGATTCCGCGGCCACCCGCTACAGGCGATCACGCGTGGCTTGCGCAGAAATCGAAACTACGCTGGCGCTGGCACGTTTTCAACGAAAACTTTCGTAGACCATTGGCGCAAACGATTTCACTACCCGGCAGTCATTTCCCGCATCGACTCAAGCCAAACTGAGGCAAGCACAATCCAACGGATCGGTCAAGTACCTTGACGTGTCGATCGCCGACGCGGGCGTCCCTCGGCACCAGCTTCCCGTATCTGCACCTCGAGCAAATCCATGATTGCCCCCGCTACATCGACACCGGTGGCCGCCTCGATCCCCTCCAGGCCGGGAGATGCGTTTACTTCCAGCAGCAAGGGGCCTCGATTGGACCGCAGTAAATCGACCCCCGCAACACCGAGGCCCAACGCGCCTGCGGCCTGGACCGCGATGCGCTCTTCTTCAACGCTCAAGGTGGCGGCGAGGGCGCGTCCGCCGCGGTGCAAGTTGGCGCGAAACTCACCAGGGCTGGCTTCACGCTGCATCGCGGCCACGACTTTCTTGCCGACCACAAAACAACGCAAATCGCAGCCCTTGGCCTCGGCGATGAATTCCTGCACCAGGAAATTGGCATACAGGCCGCGAAAAGCCTCGATCACGCTTTGCGAAGCACTGCGCTTCTCCGCCAGTACCACGCCGGTACCCTGAGTGCCCTCGTTCAGCTTGATCACATGCGGCGGATCGCCCAGCAGCGCCAGCACGTCGGCCGTATCGTCCGGGTTGTCGCCAAACACGGTAATCGGCATGTCGATGCCCTGGGCCGCCAATATCTGCAGCGAGCGCAGCTTGTCACGCGCACGAAGCACCGCGTCGGACGGGTTGGGAGTGTAGACGCCCATCATCTCAAGCTGACGCAGCACCGCCGTGCCGTAGAACGTGCTGGAGGTTCCGATGCGAGGAATCACCGCATCGAAATCGCGCACCTCCTTGCCGTTGTAGCGGATGGCCACGGCACCCGGCGCGATCCGCACGTAGCAGCGGAGCGGGTCAAGTACGCGCACGACGTGGCCACGCACACGCGCCGCCTCGACCAGTCGCTTGGTGGAGTAGAGGCGCGTGTTGCGCGACAAGATTGCTATCTTCATACGGGAACCATCAGACGAGGTCACCAACCGTCGGTAACGGTCGCGACTGGGTATAGGAAAGGGACGGATCCAGCGTAAAGCGCCCACTCAGCGCCGTACGGCCGAGCAGCATCGGGAACAGCATGTGCCGGCGGTTGGTGAGATTGATATCAACCTCGAAAAGCTGCCCGGCCAGCAGCACTTCGCTGCGAATGAACCAGCGTTCGGTGCGGCGCCCACCGGTATCCGTGACGGCGCGTCGATCCAGCGCCGGTGCCTCGCAGCTCACATTCAAAGGGTGGCGCCGGCCATCGTGGATGCTGAAACGCAGCCACGTCTCACCATCGCGCTGAAATGTCTCCAGCGTGTCGACATGCAGGGAGCTGCTGCGGGCGCCGGTATCAAGCTTGGCTTTGAGCAGGCCAATGCCGAGTTGCGGCAACGCCAGGCGCTCTCGCCAGCCCAACGTCACAAGGGGCACGGTGATCGGATCCGCCATGGGAGCTCGCGACAGTTCGGGGATCGATGGACCGGAAAATGGAGCGGGTGAAGGGAACCAAGATAAGCACCATACAAAGCCATTGTTTTTGTTACAAAAAAAACGGCTTTCGAGGTGACTAAAATGGGACCTCAAACAATACCCAACGTGCAAAAGGCTAACAGCGCATGGGCGCTGGGCGCCAGTCCTTTCAGACGACTACCGCCAATTCCTGATTTAACAAGCTCCCGGGCGACGCAAATGAAGAACTGGTCAAAAGATGTCATGGTCTCGGCCTCCGAGCAGGGGGAGGCACCGGGCGGGCGGTGTTGCGCGGACCAGCGGAGGGCAGAGCCCTATGAGCCGCCACAGCATCGGCCAACGTGGCCGGTGGAGTGGCGAACCAGCCGGGCGGAAGCCCGAGCGCCGCAGCGGCGGCATTTAGGTCAGCGATGGCCTGGGCAAGGTCGGCGACGGCTTCTGGTTTCATGGTCTTCCCCTTTCAGTTCTGCGGGCTTCCAAATGTTGAAACCCTTGCTCACGCACCGCCGCGCGGTATTCGGGGCGGCTCAGACGGTCGAGAGCGTCGAGCAACATGCCGACCAGTAGCGCTTCGTCGTCTACGTTGTCCGCTCCGGCGGCGATGACAAGACCACCCAGGGTAATTTTTCGGTGGGCATCTTCCCGACGTGCAATAGATCGGGCTTTGGCGTGCGCGGTGGCCTGCTTCATCAACTCCTTGGCTTTGAGTTGCGCGAGGCGGTTGGTTGCACGTTCGATTTGCTGCTGGATTGTGATTGACGGCATGGGCGGGGCTCGCGAAGGGGTCTGCCTCTACGAGTAGCATCACCAAGAGAAACCGCAAGCCCTTGACCAAAGAGGGAAATCTGTTTGACTGGGTAGGAGGTCCGAGGGCCCAATTCAGTTCTATTCCCGGAGCAACAGCGAAGGGGCAATAGCGCACTGAGAGTAATCCCCTGCGGGGATTACGTGCGGTCAGGGCTTCGCCCCGACACCCCGGCACTTCGTGCCGCCCCCAATGCTAGGCCCCCGGGGCCGTCGCAGAAGCACAAAACCCACCGTTAAGCAGAGCGCCTGAAATGGCCATTTACCATCTGACATCAAAGGCGTTCGGGCGCAGCGGTGGGCACAGCAGCACCGCCGCCGCGGCTTATCGCGCCGGGGTCAAGATTGTCGATGAGCGAACCGGCGCGGTTCACGACTACACCAAGCGGGCCGGCGTGGTGTCGGCCACCTTGATCCTGCCCGGCGGCGGTACCGCCGACCGGGGGGCGTTTTGGAATTCGCTTGAACAGCACCACAAGCGCGGGGATGCCGTCGTGGCCCGTGAAATCGAAGTTTCTTTGCCCGACGAACTTACCGCCGACCAGCGCCAGGCGCTGGCCCTTGACTATGCCCGTGGTGTCGCTGACCGCTACGGCGTGGCGGCAGATGTGGCGATCCACTCCCCCAGTAAAAAAGGCGACGAACGCAACCACCATGCCCACATCCTGCTGTCCGCCTGCACCGTCGATGCCGCCGGAAAATTGGACAAAAAGTGCGTGGAACTGGATCCCATTGCGGCCCAGCGCGCCAAACAGCGCGCCCCCATCATGGCCGAGCGGGAACGCTGGGCCATGGCGGTCAATCGTGCGCTGGCCGCCGCAGGACACACCGCCCGCGTGGACCATCGCAGCCTGGCCGACCAAGCGGCAGCGGCGGAAGCAAAGGGCGACCTGGCCCAGGCGGCCACGCTGGCACGTGAGCCCACACAACACGAAGGAAAAACCGCCACCGCTGCCAAACGGGCCGGCCGGGTGCTGGATCGCGTGCGGCATAACCAAGACGTGCGCCAGGACAACCGCGACGCACTGGCTGGCTACTTGCGTCAAGCACGCGCGGAGGGTCGGATTCTCCTCACGCCGCCGGGCCAGCGTGAACAAGCAGCGGCCGAGGTGGCCAAGCGCCAAGCCCCCAGCGGCCCACTGGTTCAGGTCGGGGTGCAGGGATACACCCGCAAGGTGGACGGCAAGCCTGTGGCCGTGACCGGGCACACCCGCACCCAGCACGCCGCCGCCGCCCAAGCGCGGCCCATGCCGCGCGGCGGATCGGCCCCGCCCGTGCGTGGCGGCAGCCACGCACCCACCCACACCGGCGGCGCCGCAGGGGCCGCCCACGCGACGGGGCCAGCCGTTGGCAAGAGCAAAGAACAGCGAGCGGAAGATCGACGGGCAGCAGCGGAGGCCGCAACGAACGCGAAGGCACGAGCCTGGCTGGATCAGCAGTTAAACCGCTACTTGCTCGACCTGGATAAGTTCGGGCGCCAATGCTCCCAGGTCATCGAAGATGCCTTGCGCGGAATGATGACCGCACAGACACCCGAAGCCCGGGATTTCCGCCTGTGGCTGTCCGATCGTGGCCTGGCTCGTGACCTGCGCGACGAGGCACGCGCAGAGAAACGGCAGCGATTGGACACGCACGGGCAAGCCCAGGCGAAGCACCAACGGCGCCAGAAGCGGTTGGATCGATTCATCGATGAGAACCCGGAGCCGGGGCGGCTGGCTTGGAAGTCGAAACGGGCATGGTCCGAGCGACGCGAAAAACTGGCACACGGCTTAGACCGCGCGGACCGCCAGCAACGTCAATCCCGCGTGCTTGTGTCCGCCGCGGAGATTGACAGGCTGGACGCACGCGCCGCCGCCAAGGAGGCGGAAATCCGGCGGCTGGATGAGGTCCGGTTGCAGCGTTGGCCGTTGCCAGGCGAACAGCCAGAGCACCCAGCGGCGAAACCGGTACCGTTGGCGGCTGTGGCGCCGGTTCCGGGCGAGGTGCCGCCCACACTGGGGCAAGCAGTGACCCCGACGACGGCACGGCAGGCAGGAGAAGATCGACGGCGGCGCGATCGGGCTCGCATCGGCGGCACCACGGTGCGGCCACGCCCTCGGCCGCCCCAGTGAGCCACCTCGGGACTAACTTACATTGACGGGAAGTCCCTCGCGGGGTGGCCAAATGCTATTTTGGCTTGGAACACTTCCAAAGTGCATCTATGTGAGATTGAGCCTTAGCAATCTCTCCACGTCTATTGTCTAGGCTTCCGGGTGCGATGGTGTGACGTCCTTTGACGTATGTGTCCCACGCAGCGTTGAGTTCGATAATTTCAAATGACGTCAAGAATGGTTTAAACCGGATAAGTGCTCGCTCTTGATCGGCAATTGCGGCCGCGGTGATGACCTTGTATACATCGTCTGATCCCTTGCGTAGGCCATAAATTGTCTCCACGAATGCAGTCCGGAAGCTCGCAGCAGCCTCGTTGTAGTGTTGACAACGCACTGTGTAACGTGCGGTTAGAAACATCGTCAAAGCTCCGATAAGAGCGCCTACAAGCGTGAAAACCCCTCCGACCCATAAAACATCATTTGTGCTCATAACGCCTAACCTTCCAGATCGAATTTTATTGTCAGCCTACTGCATCGCATCCTTTCCCTCTGTATCAATACACGTCACGGCCAACGTAACCAGCGGGACTTCCACAATCGGCTGGTTCGACACCATCACCTGATGTTCGCAGAACGGTTCACGCATCATCGCCTCTATCACGCTGGGCGGCGCGCGGATGAATAACGGTTTGAGTTCCTCACCGACCAACCATGTTGTATGTATGCCAATGGCGCGGCCGACTAAGACGGCGGCCAAGATTATTACGATGGGCAACGCGCGTTGCCCGAACATCCATGTCACCATCGTGAACACGAAGTATATGCAAGCGCCAATCACCCACATCAACATCGTCGCGTAAATGGTTCGGTGCCACTGTTCTTCGGTCATTTCGACTCCATTTCTTGAGTTGAAGCATCCTCGTTCTTCGCGTCGTTTGAACGCGGTTCCGCAGTTATAAACTCAAACACGGCAATCACGGGCGGTCAAGACATAGAAAAACCGGCGAGGACTTGCGTCTGCGCCGGTTTAGGCTACAAGTTTTGAAGGCCCCAGGTGCAGCAAAACACCCGAGGCGGATTGAAGCAGGGACTAACTGCTAGAACCCAGGCGCCACGCCCCATAGGGCAAGCCTATCAAAAATGGGTTTTCAGTCAAACCAGCCAATAACCGCCAAGGACGACCGAAGGGCCGCGTGATGCCGGCTATACGTCCTTGGGGTGCCAAACTATCCCAGTCTCGGTTTTCCGGTGTCAGCCCCTCAGACGGGCAAGCGCGTGGCTATCGGTGTAAGTGGGTAGGAATAGAGCACCACGGAAAGCCGGGCGTTGGGATTAGCACCTGACGTTGAACGACCCAGGCCACAAACCCAGAGAAACCCCGCCAACAGATCGGCGGGCACCCGGACGGGGGGCAGCAGTGACGACACTGTGAACCGGGTTAGTTGTAGGCCGTCGCAAGGGCCTGCGACCACCACCAGCCGAAAGGCATCACAAGCGGTGGCACGCGATTTCAATCACAAAAAAATTTACCCGGTCGCGGGTAGGGGCGGCGCCGCCCGGAACCTCAACGCGCAGCGATGAGGTTACTCATGCGTGTTGGCGCTTCGCGCCCTAAGAGCACCGGGCGAATGGGCGCGGAGCGCCCTGCACCCCCGCCAAGCGGGGTGCCCCGCAGGGGCGGAGGTTGCAAAGCAACCGAGCACCCGAAGGGGCCGTAGGGGTGGCCGCGGAGCGGCAGGGGGCCGCGGGTGGCCCCCTTGCTCTTGGCTCTGGCGGTTGCTCTGGCTTTCAACAGAGGGCGCAAACGCGAACGGGTTGCGAGGGGCAAACTCCAAGCGCGCGAGGTGCGGCGCGCAGCCATAGCCACGCCTTTCATCCGCATTCCCCACCCTCCACCCTTAAAGCCAAAGAACCGAGGCCAGAGCGCTGACCCGCATTGCGGGTCAGCAAGAGCGCTGCGCCGCTCCGCGGCTTATGGAAAAGAAAAAGGCGATTCGCCGGGCGGCAAAGCCGCCCCGGGCGCCTCACGCGTTGATTTTTTTGTTTTGACGAGCAACCCGGGCGGTCACCGCGGCGGTCCGGGCTTGCTTCTTTTTCAACTCGACGAACACACGAGCAAACTTCCCTGACGCGTAGGCATCAAGCGACGGCAATGCAAATTGGCCTGTGATGAGGTCCACATGCTGCCGTCGCACCGACACGGTTTTTTGGCGAATGTAGTGCTGCGCCAGCACCGTCGCCGAATGATGCCCGGTCAACGCTCCGATCTGAGCTTCGGTCAGACCCATACCATCGGCGGTGTCCGCAAAACTGTGCCGGAACGAATGAAAGACCAAAGCCGGATCAACAAGGCCAGCTTTCCGCGTGTAGGTGCGATTGAACCACTTGGACACTTTATCGCCAGGGCCGTTTTTGGCCGACCAGGACCCATCAGGGAACACACGATCAAAACCGGCAGCACGCACATCAACGACGTAATCCAAGAAGCCCAGGGCCAACACCGCCGACGCCAACGGGACAAACCGTTGGGTCTTGGGATTTTTCACCTGACCAGCGTGATTGTTGATGTCTACCCCCCAAACGCCGCTTACTTCATGCACATCACCCACTCGCAACTGCGCTAATTCACGCAGTCTGGCTCCCGTGTGCAACGCCAGCACCGGCAGCCAGAAGTAAGACGGGGTGCCAGCATAGGATGCACGCAGATGCGGCGCAAAGAGCACCGCCAACTCGGGTCCCGTGAATCCCCGCCGGGTGCGCGTGGCTTTCTGGGCGTTCGTCTGCATTCGCACACCGGTCAGCGGGTTGTGCGTCATCTCATGTCGCTGCACGGCCCAGGTGAAAAACTTGCGCACATTGTCCAGATACTTATCCTTGGTGCGCAAGCCGACGCCAGGCGGTTTTTCTCGCTTGGCTTTTTTGATGATGTCGCGGGTGCTCAGTGCCTTGTATGCCGGGCGCACCCGTGCGCGTTCAGGCCACAACGCCAGCGCGGCACGCAGCGTATCTACCTCTTCCACACCAATTTCGTTCATGGGTTTTCCGGCCCCCACGACGTCCACAAATAGCCCCAACGTTGTCACGGTTTCATGCAAAGTTGCCGGCGCTGGGTTCTTCTCCTTGAACTGCACCAGGAAAAGGTCGCGAGCTTCGCCAAGCTTGCGGACAGCTTTGCCCGAAGAGACCGCCGAGGGCGGCGTCTCGCGTATGAGCCGCACTGTTTCAAGCGCGCGTGCATGTTCTTCGGGGCCGTCGGCACTGACCGAAAAACTACCGTCGTCGCGGTAGTCCACCTGATAATTGTGCTCGATGAAATCAGGGTAAGGCTGCCGCCCTTTTGGCTTTTTGATCGGCTGATGGTTGTGATCCACCAAGATCAGATCGACCGAGCCATCCTTGTGCTTTTTAGCCATGGCTTTGCACTCTTGAAACTGCTGCGACAAAGCATAGCCGAGGCGCGCGGCTTCCAGCCGGGCGGCATCACCGCGCAGACCACCCAGCGAGCGAACGATGTAACTGGAACCTACTTGGGCACGCAGCGCCATGGGCACCCAGTAACGGGCATAGAGCCCGCTGGGCCGGCGCAACAAAAGGGGCTTGGGCATAACAGTACCTCAAACGATACCTATCCGAGGTATGAATGAGGTGACCTTTCCTGCCCTGAAAATCCTATTAAAACAGCGATTTATGCCACTCGCAGCAAGGATTGGAGCGGGTGAAGGGAATCGAACCCTCGTCAGTAGCTTGGGAAGCTACAGCTCTACCATTGAGCTACACCCGCGCTGGCCGGCGGATGGTAACTCGGGATTGCCGCGGTTGGAACTGTCTGGTTCATATCGAGCGGGCATCCCAGCCTGCGGTGACCTGCGACACCAGCCCAACCCGGCATGAATCGCACATGGCGCCCGGCTGAACAGAGATGTCGCGAGCGGCCGGGCATAAGGCGAATCTAAGCTGGCGCATGCTCATAATCGGCACGCAAAGACAGTGCGGCCTCAGGATTTGGCAATTCCTCGCCTGAAACCACTGCATCAGCGACACCACGCCACATGGGGAAACAGCATGAGTGGATTTGGCAAATTTTTCATTCCACTGCAACGGCAGGGCCAGATCCTGGCCGTGCTGCTGCTATGTGCAGCCGCGAGCCTGGCGCAGGCACAGTCGTCCTCAGCAGACAGCCGCGCCGATCCACCAAACCGGGTCGCCCGCCTTTCGTACGTGGCTGGTGACCTGGGCTTCCTGCCCGCCGGCGCAACAACGTGGAGCGACGCCAACCTCAATCGCCCGCTGACCATCGGTGACCGCCTCTCCAGCGACCCGGGCGCCCGCGCCGAGCTGGAGTTTGGTGGCGGCACGCTGCGCATGGACGGCGGCACCGATGTCGGCCTGCTCGACCTGAATGACCAACTGGCGCAGGTCGAGCTGACCCAAGGCACGTTGAGCCTGAGTGTGCGCCACCTGGATGATGGACAAAGCTACGAGATCGACACGCCGACCGTGGCACTGGTGATTGACCAGCCGGGTACCTTCCGGGTCGACCTCGACCGCAGCGGCAGAGACACCCAGATCACTGCATTCGATGGTGACGCTACCGTATACGGTGAGAACAACGCCCAGCGCGTGATCCATTCCGGCCGCAGCTATCGCTTCACCGATCCCGGTCTTGCCGTGGTCACCATCAGCCAGATCCGCGCTGGTGATGGGTTCGACGCATGGGCCGTCCGGCGCGATCAGCGCTACGCCCAGTCGGACAGCAGCCAGTACGTCTCCGACGACGTGGTTGGCTATCAGGATCTCGATCAGTACGGCAGCTGGCAGGAGAGCAGCGACTACGGTGCCGTGTGGTACCCGAACCAGGTCGCGGCCGACTGGGCACCGTATCGTGACGGCCACTGGGCGTATATCGCGCCGTGGGGCTGGACCTGGGTGGATGATATGCCTTGGGGCTACGCGCCCTATCACTACGGTCGCTGGGCCTATACCCGGCGTGGCTGGGGCTGGATCCCGGGACCGCGCACGGCACGTCCCGTCTACGCACCGGCGCTGGTGGCCTTTGTCGGCGGCGGTGGCTGGTCGATTGGCATCGGCACGGGGCCGGTAGGCTGGTTTCCGCTCGGCCCGGGCGAGATCTACAACCCCTGGTATCGCGCCAGCCGCGGTTATTACACCCAGGTCAACATCGTCAATATCCGCGCACGCCATGGCTACGACTACCGCACCGACATCGACGATCACTACCACCGCTACCAACGGGGCTTGCCGCCGTCGGACGGTCGTCATGTCAATCGCGACGCGCCACGCGGGTTCACCGCTGTGCCAGGGCATGACTTTGCCGGCGGCAGGAATGTGCGGCGCAACCTGGTCCAGGTCGATGCACGCCGACGCGATGACGCGCCGATGCTTGCCCGCGGTATCAATCAGTTCCGGCCCAACCCCGATGCCGCTGTCATGCTGCGCAATGCACATGCGCGCAACCTGCCTTCGGGCGCTTTCCACCGCGACGTGGTAGCGCGGCACGCGCCGCCGGCGGAGGCGGAGGCCGCCCAAGGCATGGCACGATCGGAACGGGCGAACAACTCGCCGCGTGCCGCGCTGCCGGTTTCCAATGTCCGCTTGCTCAACACGCAGTCCCCTCAGCTCCCGAACCCGCCTGCGATCTCACGATTGAACGCGGATACGTCAGAGCCAGGACGCTACCGCAACCCTGCTGCCGGCTTGCGTGAAAATGCCATGCCGCCGACGGAACCATTTGCCCGCCCGGCGCGCAACGAAAATGTGGGCCCACGCCAGGCGATGCCGCGCCCAGGCGTCAGCTACATCTCCACCGGCAACCAAAACCCAGTGCGACCGGAGTATCGGGGCAACCCCGACTTACCGCCGGCTGCGCAGATTCAGCGCGCCGAGCCCCTGGATCGGCTGAGCGCGCCCCACGACGAACGCGCCCCACGCTATGGTGCCGATCGCCGTGCTCAGCCTGCGCCGACATCGATCCAGAACATGCCCATGCGCAGCAATCCCGAGCCCCGCTTGCAGCAGCCACCCGCTGCTCCACACGGCTACGTACGCGACGATGTGCGGCCGGCCCCGGTGCGCAGCGAAGCGCCTCGTCAAATGATGCCGGAACCACGCTACCAGCCGCCGCAACGATTCGCCGCACCGGTGCGTGCCGAGGCGCCCCAACCTCCACGCAACGAGTCAAGACCGGAGCGAAAGCCGCCGCCGCGCAACAAGGAAGACGGGCAGCAACATTGAAGCTGAGGTAGAGTCTGCCGCCTCCCGCCCCTGTGCCCATGCACTGGACGCGGCGCCGCGGCCAGACGCCGCCAGGCGCCGCATGGGTGCCCCGCCCTCTCCCTCACCGATGGCGTGGTCATATTCAGGATTCCGCATGACCGACAGCAGCAACCCGCCGCAAACTCCCCCCGACTACCTGCGCCGCATCAGAAGCTTTGTGCTGCGCGAAGGCCGCATGACACCGGCACAACAACGTGCTTTCGAGACCTTGTGGTCGCGCTTCGGGCTCGACTATCAGGGCACGCCATGCGACCTGGATCTGCACTTCGCACGGCGGGCGCCGCGGGTGCTGGAGATCGGTTTCGGCAACGGCGAGGCGCTGGCCTGGGCCAGCGAGCACGACCTCGATCGCGACTTCATCGGCGTCGAAGTGCATGGCCCCGGGGTCGGTCGGTTGATGAATGCTCTGGCAGCCCGCAACGCGACCAATGTGCGGGTATTCAAGCACGATGCGGTGGAGGTACTGGAACACGAGATCGCGCCCGGCTCGCTGGCCGAAGTGCGGCTCTGGTTCCCCGACCCGTGGCACAAGAAGCGCCACAACAAGCGTCGGTTGGTCCAGCCCGAGTTCGTCGCCCTGCTCGCCTCGCGCATGGCACCCGATGGCCTGCTGCATCTGGCCACCGACTGGCAGGCCTATGCCGAACAGATGCTTGAAGTGATGGAGGCTGCACCTGGTTGGCACAACCCGCTCGGCCCGGGCCAGTACGCGGAAAAACCGGAGTGGCGGATTGAAACCCACTTCGAGCGGCGCGGACTGAAACTGGGCCACGGCGTGTGGGATCTGTTGTATCGCAAGATCTGATCTGCCAGCCATGCATGGCTCCGCGATTCACCAGCCGCTGTGCTGACCCGCTTATACTCTGGCGTTCCAGCCAGGGACGAAATGACGCAGCGTGATGCTCTCAGTGCCCCACCGAATCCAGCGTAGCCAGTTGCCCCCCCGGGCCTTCCACTAATGGGACTCACGCTCACTCCCGAAATGATCCTGGTGCTCGGCCTGGTGGGTTTCACCATGCTGATGCTGGTGCTGGAGTGGATCCGCGCCGACATGGTAGCGTTGCTGGTGGTGGTGGCCATCGGCCTGACCGGGCTGATCCCGTCGGACCGCGTATTCAACGGCTTTGCCGGCAACGCGGTGATCGCGATCATCGCGATCATGATCATGGGCGAAGGGCTCGACCGCGCGGGCGTGCTCAGCCTCACCGCGCGATTCGTGATGCGGATGGCGAGCGGGGTGGAGTCGCGGCTCGGTGTGGTGATCAACATTGTCGCCAGCCTGTTCAGCGCAGTGATCCCCAGTCAGGCGCTTGCCGCGCTGATGATCCCGGTCAGCAGCCGTTTGTCCGCGCGTACCGGCGTGCCACTGTCACGACTGCTGCTGCCGATGGCGTTCTGCATTCTCACGGCCACCAACACCACCCTGATCGCCAACTCCCCACTGATCGTTCTGAACGATCTGATCGCCAGCGCCAACGTCAACCTGCCACCGGGCGCGCACACGATCCCGAAGTTCGGCCTGTTCAGCGTGACCCCGATCGGCCTGACGCTTGCTCTTGTGGGCGTGGCTTATTTCTATTTCTTCGGCCGCAAGCTGCTGCCTGGCCATGAGGATGAACGCCTCAAGGTCACGCCAGGTCGCACCGAGAGCTACTTCGCCGAAACCTATGGCATCGGCGGCGAGACGGCCGAGCTCACCGTTACCGCGGAAAGCCCGCTGGTCGGCATGAGCATCGGCGAAGCCGAATCGCTGTACGAGGCACCCCTGATCCTGGCGATCAAGAGCGGCAACGACTCGCGCATGGCGCCACCGGCCGATCACGTGATCTGGGTCGGCTCGGTGCTGGGCGTACTTGGCCCGCGCGAGCAACTGAGCCAGTTCGCCAACAATCAGCTGTGCCGGCTGTCCACCCGCATGCGCCAACTCGGCGAGCTGTTCAACCCGAGCCGTGCCGGCATTTCCGAGGTGGTGATTCCGCCCAGCTCGCGCTTCATCAAGCAGACCGTGGGGGAATTGCGCCTGCGCAAGCGTTTCGGGATCTCGGTACTGGCGGTGACCCGCGGCGATCATGTATTTCGCGACGATGTGCGCGGGGTATCCCTGCGCGCCGGCGACACGGTGGTACTGCACAGCAATTGGCGCGATCTGGCGCTGGCCGCCGAAGACAAGGATCTGGTCGTCGTCACCGATATTCCCAAGGAGGAGCAACGCCCCGGCAAGATCTGGCAGGCGGTGGGATTCTTCGTGCTGGCGAAATGCCTGGCGCTGTTCACCAACCTCGACCTGTCGGTGGCGATGATGACCGGCGCGATCGGCATGCTGCTGACCGGCGTGCTGAACATGGATGAGGCGTACAAGGCAATCAACTGGAAAACGATCTTCGTCACCGCGTGCCTGATCCCACTGGGCTGGTCGATGGACGCCACCGGTACCGCGGCGTGGATTGCGCAGGAGGTGCTGGCGCATCTGGGCGGCGCCGCGCCGTGGCTGCTGCAATTGTGCCTGGCGGTGCTCACCCTGCTGTTTTCGCAAGTGATGTCCAACGTCGGCGCCACCGTGATGATGGTGCCGATCGCGATCAGCGTGGCGGTGGCCACCGGCGGCAACCCCTCGGCCTACGCGCTGATCGTGGCCGTGTCGTCCTCCAATACCTTCCTGCTCAGTTCCGGCCACCCCGCACTGATGATGGTGACCGGCCCTGGCGGCTATCGCGGCAAGGACTTCATTCGTGTCGGCGCGCCGCTCACCGTGCTGGTGCTGGTCGTCACCCTGGTCGCCATCAATCTGATGTTTCATTGATCTGAAGCACCAGGCCGCCAGGCTTGACCTGCAACCGTACCGGGCAACAGCTTCTACCGCACTCGCCTGCAGCCTTTCCGAAAGGCGAACGACCAAGCGCCGTTACCGTACCCGGCAGGACCAGCAGCGCGAACCGTGGACTGTGCCATGCCGATGCCATTCGATGCGCCCGCAGCGAGATCGGGAACGTGCCGCCTCCCGCCGCCTCCCGCCGCCGATAGCCGCCGATAGCCGCCGGCAAAACGGAAGCTCAGCCCTCCGATGGCAGGTAAACCACGCCGTCACGCACCTGCAGCGCCACTTCGCGCAAGTGCTCGCCGCAGCAGGGCCCGGCAATGCACAGGCCATCAAGCTGGTTGAAGGTGGCGCCGTGGACGGCGCAAATCAGGTTGTCGTTCTTCAACAGGAATTTGCCGGGAGCGTAGTCCAGCCGCCGGCCGGCGTGCGGACAGATATTGAGGTAGGCACGCAGCTGACCCTCTCGCCGCAACAGGATCAGGCTTTCCGGGCCATCAGCCAGCATCACATCGAGCGCGCAGGCGCTGCCCTCGGCGACCGAGTCGAGCCGGCACAGCGGTTGCCCGGCACGCGGAGAGGCAGGAGAAAATGTATCCATCGGCACTTGCCTCGCGGGCCGCGAAGCCCCATGGTTGCACGCGTAAGTCATTGATTTTACCACACGGATTTTTAACACATGTATTTTTCCATGCCTTCCATGCGTCGCCCCCGCCATCCCTTGGCCCGCTTCCTGTCGCTGGTGATCGGCATCGCCGTGATTGGCGTGCTGCTGGTGTTCGGGCTGGTGGTGGCCGGTGTATTGCTGGTCGGTGGTGGCGTGCTGCTGGCTCTGCGCCAGTGGAAGCAGGCACGCAGTGTGACGAATCCCGGCCAGGCGAATTCCGCCCATCAGCCCGCGGTACTGGAAGGCGAGTTTGTGGTGATTCGTCAAAATCGGCCGGTCACGCATTAAGAGCCCGATCCGGTCATCGCACGAAAAAAGCGGCAGCCAGCGGCTCGCCGCTTTTTTTGTGCCAGTGCACTGACTCTTCGCCTTTGACGGATAATACGGCCTGCCCTCACGATAAGCGCTCATGACCGATATCCCTGCCAGCAGCACGGCGGCCTTGCCGCGGCGCCTCGCTGATCCGCGTCTGTTGATTCCACTGGCGCTGCTGGCGCTGTACGTGATCTGGGGTTCGACCTATCTGGGCATCCGCTACGCGCTGGAAAGCTATCCGCCCTTCCTGCTCGCCGGCGTGCGCTTTCTGGTGGTTGGTTCGCTGTTCTATGGGTTTCTGCGCTTGCGTGGCGTCGCGCCACCCACCTCGCTGCAGTGGCGCAATGCCGCGTTCACTAGCGTGTTGCTTTTGGGCTTTGGCAACGGCCTGGTGTGCTACGCCGAGCAGCGGGTAAGTTCAGGTATCGCCGCCGTCGCCGTCGCAAGCATGCCTCTGTTCGCCGCGTTGTTTGCCGGCCTCTACGGCCAGTGGTCGACCCGCCGTGAAACCGTGGGGCTGCTGATCGGCTTCGCCGGCGTGGTGGTATTGAACCTGGGCAGCGGCCTGTCCGGTTCACGCCTGGGTGCCGCGGCCCTGCTTGCCGCAGCGATGTGCTGGGCGTTCGGCTCGGTGTGGAGCAAGCGCCAGGACATGCCCAGCGGCTCGATGAACACCGCCGCACAAATGCTGTGCGGCAGTGCCGCCCTGCTGCTGATGGGCTTCGGCGGCGGCGAGCACCTGCCGGCCCACCCGACCCTGCGCGCCACCCTGGCACTCGCCTACCTCGCGGTATTCGGCTCGCTGATCGCCTTCAGCGCCTACCTCTATGTGCTGAAGCATGCACGCCCCGCGGTCGCCACCAGCTACGCCTACATCAACCCGCCGATCGCTGTGCTGATCGGCGTCCTGCTGGCCGGTGAGCACGTCGGCCCCTACGACCTGACCGGCATGGCGGTGATCCTGCTGGGTGTGGGCGTGATCACGCTGGCACGGCAGAAGCGACCAGCCTGAGCCAACGGGGTACCGCGCGCGTCAACACCCGCTGCGCCGTGATCACAACTCGCGCAGTGCCGCACTCACCGGCAAGCGCGACGCGCGCACGGCCGGGAACAAGCCGCCGATGAAGCCGGTCGCCATCGCCCACTTGATGCCGGTCCACAGCAGTGCGGGCGACACCTCGAACTGGAACGCCACCTGGCTGAAGTTCGAACCCAGGGTGGAGGCGGTGTAGCCGTTGAAGATCAGCCAGGTGACCAGGCCGCCCAGCAGGCCGCCGAGCAGCGCCAGCAGCATGGTTTCCAGCAGCACCGAGGCCACCACCGGCACGCCGCGAAAACCGATCGCCCGCAACGTGGCGATTTCGCGCGAGCGCGCGGCGATCGCTGCGAACATGGTGTTGAGCGCGCCGAACACCGCACCGATCGCCATGATCACGCCCATCGTGATGCTGACGATGCGGATCACCTTGGTCAAGCCTTCGGACTGTTTGCTGTAGTACTCGCGGGTAGTGCTTACGTCGACCTTCAGCCGGGGATCGGCAAGCAATGCCGCCTTGAAGGTATCGAACGCCTTGGGCGAAGTGAGTCGCACGGTGACTGACTGCGCGCTGCTGCCGCGGCGGTAGGCGGCGGCCACGATCTGGGCATCGCCCCACGGTTCCGAATCATGCGAATCGTTGGAGACGAACTCGCCGACCACGATCCACTCCTGTCCGGCCAGACGCAATTGTCGCCCGACCTCCAGCCCGGCAAACTGACGCAGCGCACCCCGCCCCACCACCACTTCACGCAGCCCCGGCTTGAAGCGCCGGCTCTGCACGATCTCCACGTTGGGACGCAATGCCCACGCCTCGTCACCCATGCCGCGAATCTGCACGTTCGCATCGGAGCCGGGATCGCCACGCTTGGGCAGGTTGGCCACCACCGAAAGTTCGGCCGAGGCCAGCGGCTTCCCGTCCGCACCTCGCGCCACACCGGGTGCATTGGCGATCACGCTGAGGTTGTCGCGCTCGAGCACGGAGTTCAATTCCGCATTCGAGCCGCCACGCAACACGATCGCGGTGTCGGTGCAGCCGGTCTGCTGCAGGGTGGCCTGGAATCCGTCACCCATGGCGAGCATCGCCACCAGCATACCGACCACGCCGACAATGCCGATGACGATCACCGACGCCGCACCGATGCGCTGGCCCAGCGTGCTGATGCCCACGCCGGTGACCGACAGCGTCTGCCGCCCGACCCGGGTGAACGCCAGCCACAAGACCAGGACTGCCAGCAGCAGCGCCACGATCACCAGCGGCAACTGGGTCCAGATGATCAGCCCAACGACTAGCAGCAGGATCAGGCCCAGGCCACCGAAAAACGATTTGAGTTTGTTCATGCCGGTGATTTCCTCAGCGGCCCGCCAGGACGTCGACGATGTTCAGGCGCATCGCGCGCCATGCCGGCAGCGCGCCCACCACCAGACCGATCAGCACCATCAGGCCGATACCCAACGCCCAGCTGGTGGCACCTACCGGCGGCAGGTTGAGCATGCCGCCGCTGCCCTGGGTCACCATCGGCGCCAGTACGGCCGCCAGCCCCAGGCCGACGACGACGCCCAGCAACAACAGCAACAGCATCGACTCGGCCAGCACCATGCCCAGCACACTGGGGCCGGAGAAGCCGATCGTCTTCAGCACCGCCAGTTCCGACGTTCGCTCGCGCACCGCCTGCGCCATGGTGTTGCCGGTCAGCAGGATCAGGGTGAAGAACACCGCGCCCATGATCGAGCCCACGATCAGGCCGATGTCGCCCAGTTGCTTGGCGAACGAGGCGCTGAAGGCCTGCTCGGTCTGCCTCTTCGTCTCGTGATCGGAATTGGCCGACAGCGCGTCGATCGCCTTGCCCACCCGATCCGCCTGCTGCGGGTTCTGCAGCCGGTCGATATACCGACCCACCGCGTGACTGGTGTAGGCATTGGCTTCGTCGAAATACTTCCAGTGCAGCAGGAACAACTGATCCATGCCGTTGGCCGACCCCTTGGTCACACTGTAGACGCCGACGATGTCGAACGGCCAGGTCTTGTCGCCATTCTTCTGCGGGAAGATGGTCGATTGCAGCGGAATCTTGTCACCCGCCTTCCACCCGTATTTCTTCGCCAGCGCCTCGCCGATCACCACGCCGGTGCAGGTGTCATCGAAAGCCTTGCGCGGCGCGGCGCTCAGCTGGATTTCCGGATAGACGTCCAGATAGTTCTCGCTGACCGCGTAGCTGAAGACGAAATTCTTGGGCTCCTGCTACATGCCACCAAACCAGTTGGCATAGGCAACATCACGCACGCCGGGCACATTGGCAATCTGGGTCAGCAAGGCCTTGGGCAGCGGTTGAATGATCTAATAGCGCGAGGACATCACCAACTGGTCGACGCCGAGCAGGCTCTTGCCACCGGCGTCAAAAGCGGTCTTTACGGCATCGAGCATGCCAAACAGCAGGAACGCGGCAATGATCGACACCAGGGTGAGGATGGTGCGGATCTTGCGGCGGAACAGCGTGGCCCAGATCATGCGCCAGTCGGTGGCACCGACAGCCTCCATGGTTTGCTAACCTTGGCGACATGAACTATGCCCTCACTCCCCCCGCATTACCAAGCCTGCCGATCATCGGCAGCGACCAGCGCTTCGCGATTCGCCGCGTGTTTTGCATCGGCCGCAACTACGCCGAGCATGCGCGCGAAATGGGCGCGACGGTGAACAAAGCCGCGCCGATGTTCTTCTGCAAGCCCGCCGATGCGGTGGTCAGCGATGGCGCCGACGTGCCCTACCCCACAGCCACCAACGACCTGCACCATGAAGTGGAGATGGTGGTGGCACTGGGTGGCGGCGGACGCGACATCACGCCCGAACAGGCTGCCCGCCTGGTCTGGGGATATGGCGTGGGGCTGGACCTGACCCGGCGTGACCTGCAGGCGCAAGCGAAGGCCAAGGGACATCCCTGGGACGTGGCCAAGGCCTTCGATCATTCCGCGCCGGTCTCCGCCTTGCTGCCGGCACACGCGGCGACGCCGGGTGCTGACACCGTGCTGCGACTGCAGGTCAACGACGAGCTGCGTCAGCACACCACGCTGGGCGAGATGGTCCACGACGTGCCACACATCATTGCGGCGCTGTCGGGCCTGTTCGAACTGAAAGCCGGCGACCTGATCTTTACCGGCACACCGGCCGGCGTGGCCGCACTGCAGCGTGGCGACCGTTTCCGTGCCGAGCTGGTCGGCATCGCTCAACTGGACGGCCGGATCGTCTGAAGGGCATATCGCGTTACAGTTGAGCCGCCATCCGGCTCAATCCAAGGGAGAACATCGGCATGAGCATGCTCAGCGAATTCAAGGCCTTTGCCATGCGCGGCAGCGTCGTCGACCTCGCGGTCGGTGTCGTGATCGGCGGCGCCTTCGGCAAGATCGTCACCTCGCTGGTGAACGACATCATCATGCCGCCGATCGGTTTGATCACCGGTGGCGTCGATTTTGGCGACCTCAAATGGGTACTCAAGGCCGCCGACAACACCGACCCGGCACACAAGGTTGCCGAGGTCGCGATCCAGTACGGCAGCTTCGTCAACACCGCCATCCAGTTCATCATCATCGCCTTCGCGATCTTCATGGTGGTCAAGGCGATCAACAGGATGAGCCGCAAGAAGGATGATGCACCGGCCGTACCACCTGCGGATGTTGCCCTGCTCACCGAAATCCGCGACCTGCTCAAGACACGCCAGTAAGCGCAGTCAACGGCGCGGGTGAGTAGCAGGAGCCCGCACGCGGGCGATGGCCTTCAGTCGTTTACGCGCCTTCGCACATCGCCCCGATGCGGGCTCCTCAGAGCCATGCCTCCTTTGTCACTTGGCGTAGTACTGTCCCGATGCGACCAGCGGCAGCGGGATGCACAAGGTCTTGGAGCGCACGGTGATTGCAATGGGCACCAGCACGGACTTCTCGACACCGCCCAGGCTGACGCAACTGACACCAGCCGGCAGGCGGTAGTGGATGATCCTCACGGTGTACTGCGGACAAACATCCGAACAGGGAAACTCTGCCACCACCGGCACGTTGCGGTAGCGGCCCAGTTCCACCGTGGTGTTCATCAAGGCCGCCTTGTCCCATGGCTTGTTGGCGTAGGCCTGCAGGGATGCCGCATCCATCTGCGCGGGCTCAGCTGCGCGGGCGACACTGCCGCTGGCGAGGGCAACGGCAGCAAGTACGGAGATGATCGATGTCAGGCTGAGCATATTCATTCCCTCGCGAAAGGATCAATCACCGTAACCGAACCACGCTGAACGCGGCGAGCTTTGCAGCACGTGGCCTCATGCGCGCAAACTAGCCAGCCGGCCAGCCGCGGCGGTGGTCCTCGACGAAAATCACGCCGGTGGGCCATCGGCCTGCTCCAGCGCAAGCAGGTTTTCCTTGATCCTGTTCATCACCTCCAGTGCCTGCTGCAGCTCATCAGGGGCGATTGCATGCGTGGCATCGCGTCGAAGATCGCGGGCGATCAGCTCCATATCGTCAACGATCACCCGCGCTTGCTCGGTAGTGTACAGGCGCCATGCGCGACGATCCTTGGGATCGGGACGGCGCTCGACGAAACCGGCCGCCTGCAGGCGGTCGATCACCCGGCCCACGGCGATCGGTTCCATCTCCAGCAACTCGGCCAGCTCGGTTTGCCGCAGGCCTTCGCGGTGGTGCAACATCTTGGTGGCTCGCCACTGGGCGCGGGTCAAGCCAAACTTCACCGCACGCCGATCGAAATGCTTGCGAAACAGCAAGGTCACGTCATTGAGCAGATAGCCGAAGGAGATATCTTCTGTTTTTGCCATGATCCGTTGCCACCCCACCACCTGAAAATGTGCCCGAAGCATAAGCCGCGATCCCCGTTGAAGCCATGCCCCTGAACGTCATCACCGCCGACATCACCACGCTACAGGTGGATGCGATCGTCAATGCGGCCAACCCGAGCCTGCTCGGCGGTGGCGGCGTGGATGGGGCGATCCACCGCGCAGCTGGACCAGCCCTGCTGCAGGCCTGTCGCGCCCTGCCCGAGTCCGCCCCCGGCGTGCGCTGCGCCACCGGCGAGGCCTGCATCACGCCCGGGTTTGCCCTGCCCGCGCGCTACGTGATTCACACGGTGGGGCCGATCTGGCATGGCGGCGAGCAACATGAGCCGCTGCTGCTGGCGCAATGCTATCGCCACTCGATGCAACGGCTGCGCGAACTGAATCTTTGCTCGATCGCCTTCCCGGCGATCAGCTGCGGCGTCTTTGGCTATCCGGCCGCCGCGGCCGCGCGCGTCGCCGTGACCACGCTGCGCGAAGCGCTGCTTGATCGCGACAATGTGGAGGTGACCTTGTGCTGTTTCAGCGAAGGCATGCGATCGCTCCTTGAGCAAGCGATCCAGGGCAATTGAAGCTCAATGCAGCTTGAACGGATACAGCGGCGGCAGATCCGAACCCGGTTCTCCCGACGCCGACAAACGCCAGGCGAAACCCCGCTTGAATACCTCGGCCAGATCGGTCGCAGCACCATGTTGCGAAGCGGCGGCGTAATGACGCTGCTGCAATGCGTCGATGGCGGCACGTTGCCTGGCATCATCCAGCGCATTCGCCAACTCGCCCAAATGCTGGATTGACGGTCGCTCCGCGCGCGCCCAAGCCAGCAGGCAGCGGATCTGTGCGGGTGCATCGTCACCGCGCGCCGTCGCAAGGAACGCCTGCTGAAGCTGGCGGGCCGAGGCGTGCGGCGCCGGATCGACCGTCGCGGCCGCCGAACGATGCCGACACCATAGCCACCATGCCACCACGCTGAGCAGCCACAAGCCGATACTGGCCATAGCAATCCAGCGCCACGGCGTCGCGCTAGCCCTGGGGGCCGGCGCACCCGAGGTCGTGCTCGGCACCATGCTTGAAATGGACGCCGGTGCTGATGTCGACGCTACCGGCGCGCCGCCGGTCGCCGGCAGCACCGTCAGGCTGCGTTCGGGTATCTGCGCCACTTCCATGCGATTGGTGAGCACGTCCCACCATTTCAGGGTAGTAGCCGGAATGATCAGGGTACCGGCACGCTCGGGCACGATCGCAAACGCCTGTTGCCGGCTTCCGACCAGCCACTGGCCATTCACCCGGTTGTTGGTGACTGGCTTGTCGGGATACACCTTGGCGCCATCCAGCGCCGGCATGCTCAGCGCCGGCAACACATCAAATGACAGTCCGGTGGTCTGCAAATTCATGGTGAGATTCAACGGCTGTCCCACGCGCACCGTGTCCTGCGCGCCTGGCCAGCCATCCAGGGTCAGACTCAGCGCACGCGCCGGCAGCCAGGCCTTGCCGCCCCAGTTCGCAGGCGCCGCCTGCACGTCCAGCGATAGTGCCGGCGCAGCGGCCGACACGGTGCTGCCGGCGCCGAAAAAGCTGTTCGGATCATTCGGGTCGATCGCCTGCCCCTGGAAATTGGCGGCAGGTATTTCAAGGTGTCCAGAGCGCTGCGGGATCAGTGCAAAGCGCCGCTCGATCACGTGGTAGTTGCGGCCGCCACGCACGCTGTCGTAGTTGAGATCAGCACCCAGCTGGTTGAGCTCGACACCGTCGACCGGGGGCGTGCTGATGGCGCCACTGCTGACGGTGTTGGCGTAAAACAACCGCACCACATAGCTCAATTGCTGGCCGACGTAGGCCTGCCTGGGCTCCAGCTCGGCCTCCATGAACAGGTCTTGCTGGGTTGCCGCGGTGGCGTTGGGATCAGGCGGCCCCACTTCCAGCTGCAAAGGCTGGGTCATCTTGCCGGCCAGATTGAGTGCGGGAATCTGCAGCGTGCCCTCGTGCGTGGGCCGCAAGGCCACGCCAAAGGTCAGGCTCGACGACGCCTCGCCATTGATCACGCTGAGGCTGCTGTTCTGCGAGCTGCCGAGGATGTCGAAATCCTGCCGCAGTGCCTGCAGATCAGGCATCTGCACTCCACGGTTTGCACCCGTGACACGCAGGTTCAAGGTCACCGTATCGCCCAGTTGCACACTGCTGCGATCCAGCGTGGCGGTGACTTCGGTGGCATGCAGCAGACCAGGGAGTAACCACAAGGCCAGCCAGCAGGCCGCTATGACGCGTCGAAACATCATGGCTGTCCACCCTCGTCCGGAACGCCGCCATGGCGTTGTTGATATTCAAGTTCGAATTTTCGCCGCAGCAGCGCACCGGGATCATCCGGCACGCGTTGCAACGCATGTTGCAGATCAGCCGGCAACCTGGACTGCGGGTCATCCTTGGCCGGCACACCGAGCTCATGCGACAAGCCCTTGTTTGCAGGGCCTTCGGGCTTGCCCGCCAGCGCCTTGTCCATCTGCGCTTTCAGCGCCCGCTGTGCCTGCTCGGCCTGCGCCTTCTGCGCCGCTTGCTGCTGCGCGGTCTGCGGCTTGGGCTGGTCGGCGGCTGAGTTCTTGCCGTCGTCGTCCTTGCCTGACTTGTCCTGAGCGGATTGATCCTGTGCCTGTGACTGGCCGTTCTGATTCTTCTGGCCGGAGGGTTTGGAACCCTCCTGTCCGGGCTTTTCTTGCTTGGAATCCGACTTGCCACTGTTGCCCTGATCACCGGCAGACGAGTCGCCCTTGTTGCCCTTTTGACCTTGCTGCTTTTGCTGATCCGGGGAGGACTTCTGCTGCTTTTTCTGCTGCCGCAGCCAGTCCTCGACGGCCTGGCGATTCGCCTTGGCATCGGCATTGGCCGGGGTCAACTTCAGCGCCTCGTCATAGGCCTTGATGGCGTCCTGGTAGTGCTGTGCCTTGGCCAGGGCATTGCCGCGGTTATAGGCGGCATCGCTGCCTGGAACGGGCTGCAGAACCTGGGCCGCATCGGCGTAATCACCGGCGCGGTACGCTGCTGCACCACGCCACGCCGGATCGCGGGCAAGCTGCTGCGCCTGCTTCGCATGACCGTCACGCAGGGCCTGCGCCGCCTGCTGGTCGGGCCGTTGCCACAGGTTCTGCCAGGTGCCCGCCTGGACCGTGGTTGGCAGCATGGGCAGCAATACCAGCGGCAGCAACAGCAACCAGCCACGCCGGAATGCCAGCGCCACGATCAACAGCAGCGGCAGCAGCAACCATGGTCCGCGATCCTGCCAGGTGTCTCCAACCTGCCCTGATGCGACCGTGGCCGGCCCAGCGGTCAGTTCGGCGTGCAACGAGTCGATGTCCTGCTGATTCGCCATCATGGGCACATAGCGACCACCGCCGGCTGCCGCCAACGCGGTGAGCGCCGCATCGTCACGGCCGGCCAGCACCATATGGTCATTCGCGTCATGCAGGAAGCCACCGTCGGGCAGGGGCACGGGGCCACCCTGCACGGTACCCACGCCGAGCACCGATACCTTGACACCTGCGACCCGTGCCGCGCGCGCGGCGGCATCGGCGGCCGCATCCGCCTGATCGGTGATCAGTACCAGCGAGCCACCGCCGGCCTTGGCGTCGTGGATCAACTTGACGCCCAGCGCAATCGCCGCTGCTGCGTTGTTGCCATCGACAGGCATGGTGTCCGGCGCCATCGCATCAAGCAGGTCGTCGAGGCTGTTCGCGTCGGAGGTCAACGGTGCCACCACGAACGCCTCACCGGCGTAACCGATCAGTGCGTTCATGCCGTCATGGTTGCTGGCCAGCAAGTCGTGGGCCTTGTAGCGGGCGCGATCAAGCCGGGTCGGAACCACGTCGCGCGCCAGCATGTGCTGCGACAGCGAGATCGCCACCACCTGCGCGGCGCGGCTGGCGTACAGCGGCTGATTGACCCGGCTCCAGCTGGGGCCGGCCAACGCCAGTGCGCTCAGCGTCCAGCCAAGCAAGAACAGCCACACCGGGAGACTGCGGCTGCCCGCGTGCCCGCGCAGGAGGTGAGGAAGCAAGTCGGGATCGACCAGTCGAGACAGTTCCAACTGCGCGCTGCCACGGCGCAAGCCCAACCAGGCCAGCCATGGCAACAGGATCAGGGCAAGCAGCCACGCAGGCCGCAGGAAGTGGAATTGATGCAGCATCTCGTTCATGCGGACGGCTCCGCGGCGCGTCGGAAACGGCGCGGCACCATTACCAGCAGCAACAGCGCGATCGCCGCCAGCAGCGGCCAGCGAAACAGCTCATGGCGGGGACGCAGGGTCGGCCCCTGCTGTGGCATCGGTTCAAGCGCATTGATCGCACGATAGGCATCGGCCAGCTCGCTGCTGTCCGTAGCCCGGAAGAACTGCCCGCCGGTCTCCTTCGCTATCGTGGTGAGCATGTTGGCATCGAGATCGGCCGACGGATTGACCAGCTGGCTGCCGAAAAAGCCATCCACGCGCATTCGGGTGGCACCGATGCCGATCGTATAGATGCGCACACCAGCGGCCTTGGCCGCGCGCGCCGCTTCGAGCGGCGTGATGCTGCCTGAGTTGTTTACGCCATCGGTAAGCAACACCAGCACGCGTGCCTGCTCAGGCAACGCAGACAAGCGCTTGACCGCCACCGCGATGGCGTCACCGATCGCCGTTTCGGTCCCGGCCAGCCCCACTGCCGCCCCCTGGAGTTGTGCACGCACGGCCGACAAGTCATAGGTGAGCGGCGTGACCAGGAATGCCTGGCTGCCGAACAGGATCAAACCCATTTCATCGCCGCTACGTCGCGAGATGAAGTCGCTGGCAATCGCCTCCACTGCACCGAAACGACTGACCGGTTGACCCGCCAGCTGCATGTCTTCGGTGCGCATGCTGCCTGACAGGTCCACCGCCAGCATCACGGCGCGCCCGCTGCGCTGCTGCGCCTGCGGTGGTCCGATCCATTGCGGCCGCGCGGCGGCAACCAGCAGGCAGATCCAGGCCAGCGCAAGCAGCCACCGCGCCATGCCGCCTGCACGTACATCGGCAACGGTGGCCAGACTCACCCCAGGCTGCGGCAGGTGCAGTGCCTGTCCCGGAGAAGCCGGGCGCAGCCAGCGACGCAACAGCCATGGCAGCGGCAGCAGCAGGACCATCCAGGGCCAGGCAAAGTCATGCATCGGACTGCTCCAGGGCCACAGGCTTCCACTGGCGTGGATTGACAGCCAGATTCAGCCATCTGCGAACCGCTGCCACGGTGGCGACTTCGTCGAAGGACGAAGGCGGCTGGTAGATCAGCCGATCCAATTCAAGCAACTGGTCCAGGGTGTTCGCGTCGACCGGCACCCGGGCCAGCGTCTGACGCCAGCCGTCGGCGCGCTGCTGTCCCGCCATCGGCTCATGCCGTCGCGCAACTCGGCGAAGCAATTGGTGCAGGGCATTCATGCGGGCCGCTGAATCCGCCGAGTAGTTGCGCACGATCTGATCGAGCTCAAGCACGATGCGCTGCTGCCCGCGCCTTGCCCGACGCCGTTGCTGCCACCACCAAAGGCCCACCAATACGGCGGCAAGCAGCACTCCTGCGACTACCCACCAACCTGGCGCTGGTGGCCACCACGAGGGTTCGGCGGGCAGATGGATATCGCGCAGACTCGGTCCCTGGGCAGGGGGCGCAAGTGCTGGCATGGTCGGAGTCGTCATCGGACGCTTCTCCTTGCAGCCCCCAGCAACGTGGTCACGGCGTCGAGTGGATCGGCTGTGGTATCGACGGTGTGGCAACGCAGGCCCAGCGACGCGGCAAGTTCACCGAGCTGGGCAGGGCCGGACCCCATCGCACGCTGAAAGTCTCGTCGTTGACGCTGCGTGTGCAACAGCACCTCACGTCGTTCACCCTCGTGCTCAAGCGGGTAGCGGCCGGCGGGTGCTGGAGCCAGTTCCAACGGATCGGCCACCACCAGCACACTCACTCCCGCGTGCGAAGTCAGATCCAGCATGCGTTGTCTTGCCGAGGGATCGCAACTGAATCCATCACTGAGCAGCAGTACGCGACTGGCTCCATGCAGGACACGCGAAGCGCGGACCAACGCATCAGCCAGCGATTCGGAATGGATGGTCGGCGGCAATGCATCCCACCCGGAGACGGCGCCACACAGTGCAAGCGCGCCGCGCGGTCCTGGCTGCGGGCGCAGCAAGTGTTGAACCGGGCCAAAGGCCATCACTCCCACCCGCTCGCCCGCCCGCACCGCGTACCATGCGGCAGCCGCCGCGACGCGGGCCGCCTGCACGGACTTGAAGCGCATCCGCGTACCGAAACGCATGCTGGGGTGTGTATCCAGCAAGATCAGCAGGGAGCCCTCGCGGTCTTCCTGGAAAAGCTTGGTGTGCAACTTGCCACTGCGTGCCGTGAGGCGCCAGTCAAGCCGGCGAACATCATCACCAGCCTGATAAACACGGGATTCCGCGTAATCCATGCCACGGCCGTAAAGACGGCTTGATTGCTGGCCACTGCAGCCGGCGCGGCTGAGTATGGGCAACATCCGGCTGCGCCCGATCCGGGCGCGCAATGCAATCAGCTCGGCGAGCGAGACCCGGATGCGGCCGTCACCACCATTGGGGGTTTGCACGACAGCACTCACGGCAGCGGCACGAGGTCCAGCAGGCGATCAATGACCTTGTCAGGCCTCACACCTTCAGCCTCTGCTTCATAACTGAGCAGTATCCGATGACGCAACACTTCATGCGCGATGGTGTGAACGTCTTGTGGCAGCACGTAGTGACGGCCAGCCAGCCACGCTACCGCGCGCGAACAGCGATCCAGTGCAATGGTGGCGCGCGGGCTGCCGCCCCAGGCAATCCAGCGCTTGAGCTCGGCGCCGTAACGACCCGCGTCCCGGCTCGCCAGCACCAGCTGCGTGATGTACTCCTCCAGCCCCGGCGCCATGTACACCGCCATGGAGGCATCCCGCGCCGCGAACACGTCGGACTGGCTCAACATGGGCACTGTTGGCGCCTGGGGATGATGACGCCGCGCAGCCTGCTCGCGCGCCAGCTTGAGTATGGCCAATTCGGCAACAGCATCGGGATAGCCGATGGTCACGTGCATCAGGAATCGGTCCAACTGGGCTTCCGGCAGGGTGAAGGTCCCCTCCTGCTCGATCGGGTTCTGCGTCGCCATCACCATGAACAGTTCGGGCAACTTCCACGTACTGCGACCAACCGTGATTTGCTGCTCCCCCATCGCCTCCAACAGCGCCGATTGCACCTTGGCGGGCGCCCGATTGATCTCATCGGCGAGGATGATGTTGTGGAACAACGGTCCCCGCTCGAACTCGAAACTGCCCGACTGGGGCCGGAACACGTCCGTGCCGGTGAGATCAGCAGGAAGCAGGTCGGGCGTGAATTGGACCCGATGGAAGTCTGCCTCGATCCGAGCCGCCAGCGCCTTGACCGCCGTGGTCTTGGCCAGACCCGGAGCGCCCTCCACCAGCAGGTGACCGTCAGCCAGCAGCGCTACCAACAGGCAGTCGATCAGGTGCGGCTGACCGATGATGCAGCGCTGTAGATCTTCACGCAGCTTTCCAAAAGATTGCTGCAGTTCGCTTGCGGGCTGGGTTTCAGGCATATCCATGATCGGTTCCGTTCTTGAAGTGTCATAGGCCAGATCCCGCAGGCACACAGGCGCACGGATCAGCCAGCGTTCGTCAGACCGTGATCACGGCAAGAAGTTTAGTCGACCGCATTTGATTTCCTGGGCGCCAAAAGAAAGAGGCGGCCGAAGCCGCCTCTTCTGGCTGATACAAGCCTCAGGTTTACTGCAAGCTGTCGCTGAGAATGCGCGGTGTCACGAAGATCAGCAGCTCTGCCTTGGTATCGGTACGGGTCGTGTTGCGGAAGAGCACACCGAGACCCGGGATATCGCCCAGCCCGGGCACCTTGGTAATGGTGTTGGACTTGTTGACCTCATAGATACCACCGAGCACCACGGTCTGCCCGTTGTCCACCAGCACCGAGGTGTTGATTTCGCGGGTATCGATCGTCGGCACCTGACCACTCCCTGGGACGGTGACATAGCCAGCCAGCGCGTCTTTTTTGACGTTGATTGCGAGATAGACGCGGTTGTCGGCCGTAATTGTCGGAGTGACCTTGAGCTCGAGCACGGCGTCCTTGAAGGCTACGGTGGCGGTGCCACTGCCAGCCGCGCCCGTACCTGAGTTCTGGTAAGTGACGTAACCGATTTCCTGGCCTTGACGGATCACCGCTTCCTGTTGGTTGGCGGTGATTACCCGAGGGCTGGAAATAACCTCTCCCGTACCCTCGGTTTGTGCCGCGGAAAGCTCCAGGTCGAGCGCGTAATTGGCACCCAGGATGGCCAGACCGAAACTCCCGCTGGGCGACTTGGCGGGAAGATTGACCGCCAGCCCACTGGCAGTGCCGGCGCCATTGTCGGTACCACCAATTGACACCACGTTGCCGCCACCGAGCCCGGCAGCCAGACTCGGCAGCGCGGCCGCGGCATTCTGGAACTGGGTGTTGTTCTGGCGCCCACTGACTCCAAACTTGGCGCCCAACGAGCGGGTGAAATCATCCGTGGCCACCACGATGCGCGATTCGATAAGCACCTGCTGTACCGGCTTGTCCAGCACCGCGATCAGAGCACGCAGCTGCTTGATCTTTTCCGGCGTGTCATTGAGCAACAGCGTATTGGTGCGTTGATCGAAGGAAACGCTGCCACGTGGGGAGAGGAACCCGCGCTGGGTATTGGCACTGCTGCCACCGCCCGTTGCCTGCATGCTTCCCGAGGTCAGCAGCTTGGCAATATCCGAGGCCTTTCCGTAACTGATGGGTACGTAGTCGGTAACCAACTGCGCCGTGTCCTGCGCTTTCAGCTTGGCGTCGGCGAGGTCCTGCTCGTACTTGGCCAACTCTTGCTGCGGCGCCACCCAGATGACATTGCCATTGCGGCGCTTGTCCAGACTCTTGGCACGCAAGATCACGTCCAGCGCCTGATCCCAGGGGACATTGACCAGCCGTAGCGTGACGCTACCGCCAACACTGTCCGATGCCACCAGGTTAAGGCCGGATATGTCCGCAATCAGCTGCAGTGCCGAACGAACAGGAATGTCCTGAAAATTGAACGTGACCCGCTTCCCGCTATAGGTGGGCTCCTTGTCGAGCTGAGCAAGCTTGTCCACCTGCGCGTCAGCTTTCTTCGGCGCCACGTCGATCACATATTGATCGGCCGTCTGGTAGGCTGACGTATCGGTACTGCCTTTGACCGCAATCTCCATGCGGGCCCCACCGCCCAGCCCACTACGTGTGACGATTGACTGCACAGGTGTGGCGAAATCCATGGTATCCAGACGCTGTGCGAGTTTCGCAGGCAGGTTCGCGTGATCGATAGTCACCAGCACCTTGTCGCCCTGGTGGGTCATCTCGACGTTCGCGCCGCTGCCGCTGAAGCTGATCAGGACCTTGCCTTCACCGTTGGGACCCCGACGGAAATCGATATTGGAGATCGCCGGCCCCGCCGACGACGAAGGCAGCGCCTTGCTCGGATCAATGGTCGCCGCCGTGGTCACCGATTGATCGGCAGTGCCGTTATCGACCGTCAGCACCAGGCTGTGGCCCTCGACCCGCGAGCGGTAGCTGGACTCGCGCATCAACTCGACAACCACGCGGGTACGCCCGCCGGCGGCAACCGCTGACACACCAGACGTCGAGCCCTTGCCGATGTCCAGATGGCGCGGTGCGGTGTTAGCAGTATTGGCAAAATCAACCGCGATTCGCGGCGGATTGCTGGTGGTGAATATCGTCGGTTGAGGCACCACGCCGTCACCGAAGTCCATCTTCAACTCGACGCTGCCACCCGGCAGAGCGTCATAGCTGATGTTCTTCAGCGTGGTGGTGGCTGCCGTTGCAGCGCTGGCCCAAATGGTGCCAACGAGCAGAACGCCCATCAAGATGTAACGGCTTGCATGGCGCATGACACGGCCCCGAAAGAATTGGATTTGGTTGGTCATTGCATCTGCCCCTGTCTACCTATTGCTCGCCGAGCGCGATGCTGGCGGGACGTTCCATCCAGCCACCATTACCGTTGGATACCAGCTCGACCAGGTCTACATGGTCTTCACTGATCGCGGTGATATGCCCGTAGTTCTGACCCATGTACTCATTGACATGGACTCGATGAATCACACCACCTGGATCCTTGATCAGGACTTCCATGTTTGCACCGACGCCGACTGTACCGACCATCTTGAGGCTGTCGAGCGAAAACATCTCGAGTGGCTCTCTGGCTCGATTGGCGTCCGGCCGCGGGCCGCTCGTGGCGGTATTGCTCTGCAACTCAGCGGTGCTCGGGCTGAATGGATCACGCCTATTCTGATCGTCGTATTTGAACGTCTCGAACGTCTTGATCACCGGGAGCGGTTGAATCGGCGCGCCCTTCTTGGCCTTTTCCTGCGCGACCCAGTTGCGCAGATCGGACATGCCGCGTGTACAGCCCGCAAGCACCAACGCTGCTGTCAGCAGCAGCAGGAAGCGCGCTGCGTGAACGGGTTTGAAGGCAATCAATTTATTCATTTCTTCGCCCCTGCCGACTTTTTGCCCGCCGCAGCAGCGCTTTCCTCGTCGTCGAGATAGCGATAGGTCTTCACCGTGCCCTGCAGCACAAGCTGACCGGTAGCCGGCGCACCGGCTTTGCCAGGTGCTTTTGGCGTCAACGAAACATTATGCAGGGTCAGAATCACCACCCGTGGTAGTGATGCAACACCGCTGATGAAGGTACCGAACTGGTGATACGTTCCCGTCATCCGCAACGTGATCGGCTTTTCCGCGTAGAAGTCCTTCGGGGTCTCCGGACCTGGCTGGAACAAGTCGGTTTCGAGCCCCGCCGCTTGTGCGGTTTGTGAGATATCAATCAGCAGTTCAGGCATCTCGGTCTTGCTGGGAAGCTGGCGCAGCAGCTGGCGCAGCATGTCCTGCATCTCGTCGAGTTGCTGCTGCAAGGCTTCCAGATTGACCGACTTGGCCTGTTTCTGGGAAAACTCCACCTTGAGCGTGTTCTCCTTGCCAGCAAGAGTTGCCAAGGTGTCCTGCTGATCGCTGACGAAAAAGTACCACCCGGCCAGGAGGACAATCGCGCACAACAACCCTGTGAAGAACATTTTCACCGACTGTGGCCAGCCGCCGACGTTGTTCCTGTCGAGGTTCTGGAGATCGCTGAGGAAACTCATGACTTGGCTCCTCCCTTCACAGCTGCCGCAGTCGGGGGCGTGACGCCTGATTTGGCTTTCACCGCCGTGGCTGCCTTGTTCGTCGTTCCGATCATTGGCTTGGCAGCCGCTCCCGAACCAGCCTGGTTTGGCGTCGCCGGGGATGCGCCGGCGCCAGCTGGCTCAACCGGAGTTTTCCCTGCATCAGTCTCATCCGCCTTGGGTCGACTCAGCGTCACGGTCAGACCAAACGAATAGGGCATGCGCGTCGCGTCATGGGTGTTTTCAGTCTTGGTGAGGTCGGCATGACCCATCCAGGGCGAAACCTCAATGTTGCGCATGTACTCGGCGACACTCGCATTGGATTGCGCCACGCCATCCAGAGTCATCGACTGCCCGTTCTGCTTCATTCCAGTCAGACGTGCGCTGTTGGGAATGGTCTTCACCAGCTCATCGAAGAGGTGAACCATTTGTGAGCGATCGGCCTGCAGTTGCTCAATGATCTGCTTTCTGGCGAGAAGGTGCTCACGCACCTTTTCCAGGTCCTTTATCTTGGCGATACGAACATCCAGCTGTTTGATCTCGGACTGGAGATACGCGTTGCGGTCGTTCTGGTTGTCGATGCGCTGATCCATCCAGAACACCCACAACAACAGCATACCGACCGCCACCAAAAAGGCAGCAGCCAGTTGCATGTAGAACTCGCGCTCGCGTTGCTTGCGCCGCTCGGCGCGCCAAGGGAGTAGGTTGACATGTGCCATCAGTCGAAGCTCCTCAGAGCGAGGCCAACCGCGATCATGAGTGCCGGCGCGTCTTGCGCCAGCGACTGTGCCTGCACCCGTGGCGAAAGCGACATGCGGGCCAAAGGATTGGCGACCACGCAGGAAACGCCCAGTTGTTCTTCGAGCATCGGGCCGAGTCCTTCGATCGAGGCACAACCGCCTGCCAGTACAACCTGATCGACCTTGCTGTACTCGCTGCCGGCAAAGAAGAATTGCAAAAGACGGCTGATTTGCTGGATCAGTGATTCCTTGAACGGCTCCAGCGCCTCGGTCTCATAGGATTCCGGCAGGCCGCCCTTTCGCTTGGCTCGACCGGCTTCCTCATAGGAGAGGCCGAAGCGACGCATGATCTCGTCGGTCAGTTGCTTGCCGCCGAAAACCTGTTCGCGAGAGTAGATCGTGCGCTGGTTGCGCAGCACCGACAGGGTGGTCATCGTGGCGCCGATGTCGACCACAGCCACGAGTGCGTCCCGGCCGACGTTCAGCTGATCGGCAACCATCGCGAAGGCATTTTCCAGCGCGAAGGCCTCGACGTCGATCACGCTGGCAGTCAGCCCGCCCAAATCGAGCGCCGCCACGCGCATGTCGACATTCTCGGTGCGCGATGCAGCGAGCAGCACGTTGTTCATGTCCGGGTTGTCGCGAACCGGACCGACCACCTCGTAATCAAGGCTGACTTCATCGATCGGGTAAGGGATGTACTGGTTCGCCTCGACCTGGATCTGCCCCTCCAGATCGTCGTCCGACAGCTCGCCGCTCATCGGAATGATCCTGGTGATCACCGCCGACCCGGCAACAGCCGCAGATGCGTGCTTGAGCTTCGAGCCAGAGCGGGCCAAGGCCCGTCGAATCGCGTCGCCAACCGCCTCTACCTCGACGATGTTCTTTTCAACCACGGCATTCGGCGGCAACGGCTCCACCGCGTAGTGCTCCACGCGATAACGGCCGCCCGCCTGACTTAGCTGCAGCAACTTGACGGCAGTCGAACTGATGTCGACACCAATCAGCGCCGGCTTCTTCGGTGTAAAAAGCCCCACGGTGCTTCCCCCTTGCCGCTGACGCCCCGAACCAGAATCCTGGCGGGATGCGCAGTGGCATTAAATCGAAAAATTGACGTAATGGCAACGGCCTACGGTGACTTTCTCAAGTAATTGACGTGATGTCCACCACATTTGCAGCATGAGCCCCGCTGGCGCGACCCTTGCATCAGCCAATGAAGCCCCAGGCACTGAATACTGCTACATCTATACTGTCCCATGTTTTGACTCAGGTCTCGCTATCCTCACACCATGCTAATTTTCAAGCGTTTGTTGCGCTGGGCACTGATCCTGGCCTTTTCCGGTTTGCTTCTGACAGTTATCGCGGTTGGCGTGGCGTATTGGCTGATAGCACCAAGACTCCCCTCGGTGGCAGTCCTCAAGGACTATCACATGCAGGTACCTTTGCGTGTCTTGAGCGTCGATGGCAAGTTGATCGCCAGCTTTGGTGAGACCCGGCGTATTCCTGTCGCTATCGCTGATGTGCCCGACCGACTCAAGCACGCTGTGCTTTCGGCAGAGGATGCTGATTTTTACCATCATCCGGGCGTCGACTGGCATGGCATCGTTCGCGCCGGCTGGCACGTCATCATCACCGGAGGAGACAAGGGCCCGGGCGGGTCGACGATCACACAACAGGTCGCCCGCAACTTTTTCCTGAGCCCCGAGAAGCTCTATTCACGCAAGTTGACCGAGATTTTCATCGCCCTGCGCATCGAGCATGAACTCAGCAAGGATCAGATCCTTGAGCTGTATCTCAACAAGATGTTCCTCGGCCATCGCTCCTACGGCGTGGCTGCAGCCGCGGAGTACTACTACGGCAAGACTCTGGATCAGTTGACCGTTGCTGAATGCGCCTTGATCGCCTCAACCTTTCAGTTGCCCTCGGCGGTCAACCCTATCAACAGCCCCAAACGCGCGATCGCGCGGCGGAACTGGGTACTGGGTGAGATGCTGCGGCACCGCTACATCACCAAGGCGGTCTACGAAGAGTCCATTGCCGAACCGAATCATGCCTATGCGCATGAGCAACCGATTGAGGTTGACGCACCCTACCTGGCTGAGATGGTTCGCCGCCAGGTCATCGACCGTCTCGGTAACGACGCCCTGACCGAAGGGTACGTGGTTAAAACTACCGTACAGAGCGCCCTGCAACAGAGTGCCGTTGAGGCCGTGCGAAACGGCCTTATCGCCTATGACCACCGTCACGGCTGGCGCGGCCCCGAAGCACACCAGGATCTTGACCCCAACGCCAGCGACACCGACTACAACCGCCTGCTCTCCAACTACACCAGCGTCTCCGGCATGCAACCCGGCTTGGTAACTGCCAGCGACGCCACGCAGGCGACGGTCTACTTGCCCAGCCATGAGAACATCACCCTTGATCTGGCAGCAATACGCTGGGCGCGACCACATATCAACGATGACCGCGTCGGCGCAGTGCCCACCCGGGTCGACAGTGTGCTCAAACGCGGCGACATCATTCGCCTTGCCCGCGACGAGAAGGGCGCATGGCAGCTTGCCCAAATTCCTAACGCGCAGGCCGGATTCACCTCCCTCAATCCGGAGGATGGCGCGATCGAGGCGCTGGTCGGCGGCTTCAACTTTGGACGCAGCAAGTTCAATCGTGCCGTGATGGCGGCGCGCCAACCGGGCTCAAGTTTCAAGCCGTATCTGTATTCAGCGGCCTTCGAGCGAGGCTTTACGCCGGCATCGATCATCAACGACGCACCACTGGCGCTGCCCGATCCGTCCCGCCCAAATGGAATCTGGACTCCCTCTAACGACGACGGCAAGTTCGCCGGCCCCATGCGCCTGCGTGAGGCATTGGTGCAGTCGAAGAACCTGGTCTCCATCCGCCTGCTGGATGCGGTCGGCGTGAATTTTGTGCGCGACTACGCCACCCGCTTTGGCTTTTCGCTGGACGCCATACCCGCCAACCTGACAATGGCGCTGGGAACAGCATCGGTATCACCGATGAGCATGGCTCGCGGCTACGCCGTGTTTGCCAACGGCGGCTATTTGGTAACCCCTTATTTCATACATGAAATCGACGACCGCAATGGGAAGCCGGTGTATCTGGCCAACCCTGCACGCGCCTGTCGCAGCTGCCAGGAACGCCTGCTGGACACCAGCCCTGCGGGCCCTCCGCCAGCGGCCATGAACAAGACTCCCGCCAACAGTCTGACCGCAGCCAGCTCCAGTACCATCGCCGCACCGGCTGAATCAAGCAGCGTGAGTGGCGTCGGCGAGGCGGTATTGCCAGCTGACGTGCATGGCGATTCCGCTCACCCACCCGTGCTTGCGCCTCGAGTCATCGGGCCGCGCAACGATTACCTCATTACCTCGCTGATGAAGGACGTGATTCTGCGTGGCACCGGTTCAGCGGCCCGCGCACTGGACCGCCCCGACATCGCCGGAAAAACGGGCTCTACCAACGATCACCGGGACGCATGGTTCGTTGGCTTCAACGGCGACCTCTCGACTGCGGTATGGGTCGGCTTCGACGACTACAGCTCGCTCGGACGCGGTGAATTCGGGGCCAAGGCAGCGTTGCCGATCTGGATGGAGTACATGGCCGCCGCGCTCAAGGGCACGCCGCTGAGCACGTTGCCGATGCCGCCAGGAATCAGTACGGTATGGATCAATCGCGATAGCGGTCTACCCACCTCGGCGGACGATCCGAACGGCATGAACGAAATGTTCAAGGTGGAAGACATCGATCGCCTGCGCAGCCAGGCAGCCCAACAGAAGGAGCAGGATCAGCAGCACGCCTACGACATCTTCTGAACGAAAGGGGCAATCCGAGCCATACGGGCGCGCCCCTGTTGCCGCTCACCGATCGAAGAGGAAAACGCCATGTCCCGAGGCGAACACCACCGCATACACGCGCACGACCGACTGCAGCGGAATCGGTTGCGCGTCGCTCAGGAGGCGGCTCGCCTGATGAGCGAGCACGGCATCCGCGACTTTCATCACGCCAAACTGAAGGCGGCCGAGCGGCTCGGCATCCTCGACGCGCAGGCGTTGCCGCGCAATCTGGAGATCGAGCAGGCTCTGCGCGAACGCCAACGGCTATTTCAGGGCGACAGCCAGCCCCGGCTACTGCAGCGACGCCGCGCCGCGGCGATTGAGGCCATGAAGTTTCTGGCAACGTTCGAACCTCGTCTGGTCGGCGCCGTACTGGAAGGCACTGCCGATGCACACTCGGCCGTATGCCTGCACGTATTCAGCGATGACGCCGATGCGGTCGAACTGTACCTCAGCGAACATGGCGTGCCATTCGAGACCCAGGTGCGACGCCTGCGCTACAGCAGGGACGAGCAACCCGAATACCCGGTGCTGTTGTTCGCCGCCGATGAGCTCCCGTTTGACCTTACCGTGCTGCCCACAAACGCCCTGCGCCAGCCCCCCGTCGACCGCACCGACGATCGTCCCATGCGACGTGCCTCCCTGGTACAAGTGGAGATGTTGCTGGGTGAGGAATCTGAAGGCACTTTTGAGCAACGTTTGAGCGCAGCATTGCGCTGAGCCTACGGCTGTAGCACCGGCTCAGGCAAACGCCCCGACCAAGGCCGAGGCGTTTGCTTGCCCGATGACTACCAGCTTGCGACGCCTGAAGCTACTTTCAGCGTTTGGCGCTCGGCATGTAATCACGCACAGGTGCGCCGGTGTAGATCTGGCGCGGACGGCCGATTCGCGATCCGGGCGTCTCGTGCTGCTCGATCCAATGGGCGATCCAGCCAGAGGTACGTGCAATGGCAAACATCACCGTGAACATTTCCGTGGGAATGCCCAGTGCCTTGTAAATGATGCCCGAATAGAAATCGACGTTCGGGTAGAGTTTGCGTTCGACAAAGTAGTCATCCTTCAGCGCAGCCTCCTCCAGCTTCATCGCCACTTCCAGCAAGGGATCATTGACGCCCAGCTCGGCCAGAACCTTGTGGCACATCTCGCGAATGATCTTGGCGCGTGGATCGAAGTTCTTGTATACCCGGTGACCGAAACCCATCAGGCGGAAGCTGTCGTTCTTGTCCTTGGCGCGCAGGATCGCCGAGTCGACGTTGTCCGGCGTACCGATTTCCTCCAGCTGTTTCAGCACGGCCTCGTTGGCGCCGCCATGTGCCGGCCCCCACAGTGCCGTGATGCCGGCGGCAACCGACGCGTAGGGGTTGGCACCCGTGGAACCCACCAGTCGCACGGTCGAGGTCGATGCATTCTGCTCATGGTCGGCATGCAGGATGAACAGCAGATCCAGCGCCTTGGCAGCCACCGGATTCATCTCCAACGGCTCGCTGGGCACTTCGAACATCATGTGCAGGAAGCGGTTGACGTATTCCAGATTATTGCGCGGGTAACGCAGCGGCCAACCCACCGAGTAGCGATAGCAGGCAGCGGCGATCGTCGGCATCTTGGCGATCAGGCGGATCGCGGAGAGTTTGCGGTCATCCGGATCGTCCACGCTCAGGTGATCATGGTAAAACGCCGACAGCGATGCCACGGCGGCAGCCAACATCGCCATCGGATGGGCGTCGTGATGGAAGCCCTGGAAAAAGTTCTTCTGTGACTCATGCATCATCGTGTGATGCGTGATGTCGTGCTCAAAACTCGAAAACTGCTTCTGGTCGGGCAACTCGCCATTGAGCAGCAGATAGGACACTTCAAGGAAGCTGGATTTTTCGGCCAGCTGCTCGATCGGATAGCCGCGATACAGCAGTACGCCTTCATCGCCGTCGATATAGGTGATCGCGCTCTTGGTGCTCGCGGTGGCGCCAAAGCCGGGGTCGAACGTGTAGTGGCCGGTATCCCTGTAGAGGTTGCCGATGTCAATGCACGACGGCCCCAGCGTGCCACTGATGAGTGGCAGCTCACTGCCGCGGTTGCTCGACTCATCCACCAGCTTGACGATCTTGGAATCGGACACGGAAACCTCCTTGCATTGTGGGTCACCACCGGATGCCGCCGCCAAAACGGTGACATCCAGTGAGGGAAATGTCTTGGAATCGCGCACCGGAAAAGGCGGGCGATGGCAACAGACGCCATGACGCCTGCTCACCCATCATTATCGCACAAGGCTTGGGCCGCATTCGACGGCGAATGGTCAAATCACAGCCACGAAAAAGCACGGGGTGAGCATGCGCTCACCCCGTGCCTGGAATGCGATTCCGATGGCGGCCATTGCAAGCAATGGCCGCCCCGCCAATTACTCTTTGACGGAACCAGCGTAGCGACGACGGAACTTGTCGACGCGACCGCCGACGTCAAGCGTCTTCTGCTTGCCGGTGTAGAAGGGGTGCGAATGACTGGAGATATCCACCTTGATCAGCGGGTACTCATTACCGTCTTCCCACTTGATGGATTCCTTGCTGGACATGGTCGACTTGGTCAGGAACGAGAAGTCGGACGACAGGTCCTGGAACACCACCTGTTTGTAGTTCGGATGGATATCGGGCTTCATGGCAAACTCTAAAGCGGTGGTGAAAAGAGCGGCATTGTAACGAGGAAATCGGGCGGCCCGCAAGCCCAGCCCCAGAGAGACTCCAACAGCTTATGGGGTGCGGCCAGTCAGCCCGGGACGCCGAGGGCGCGGCGCACCATCGCTGCAAAGCGGCCCTGATCGATTTCGAGCACGATATTGGCTTGGGCCGGGCGACCCAGACGCGCAGCCCAGTCGACCACGGTAGCACCACGCGTCAAACGGCCATCCAGCTCGATCGCCACGGCCCGCATCTCGCTACGGATGACTATCGAAGGATCCAGCGCGACCGCCATCGCCAGGGCATCGGCCGCGATCACGCCCGAGCGGTCATGTTCGGCGTTGTATCGACGCGTGGCACCCACGATTTTCCCGAAGAAATCAGACCGTTGATCGCCGGCCGCCAGCCAGCTGTCGAACTCCGCATCGTCAAAGGTGTGCCTCAGTGTGGCTTCCCAGTCGACGAGGTCGAAGACGGGAAATGCCTCGAACACGACATGCGCAGCCTCTGGATCAAAGCCGATGTTGAACTCCGCGGGCACCTTGCCCGTGTTGCCATGGCCAGTCACGGCCCCGCCCATCACCACGAGGCGCGCCACTCGATTCGGCATATCCGGATCGAGCCGCAGCGCCAGGGCCAGATTGGTCAACGGCCCCAGCGCTACCAAGGTCAGCTCACCAGGCCGCTCGCGAGTGAGCCGCAGCAAGGCCAGCGCCGCCGCCTCATCGGCGACCCGGCTGACCGGCTCCGGAAAACCGATATCGCCAAAGCCATCCTGACCATGCACGAAGGAAGCATCCTCCTCCGCCGCGCGCACCAGCGGTGTGGCGCAGCCGACAAACACGGGCGCCGATTCGCCCAACAAGTCGACCAGGGTTAGCGCATTGCGCACAGTGTGCCCGAGCCCAACATTGCCGGCAGCAATACTCAGACCGGCGATATCGGCGTGCGCATGCGCCATCAGGATTGCCAACGCGTCGTCAACGCCCGGGTCGGTATCAATCAATAGTTGCGGCTTGGACATGACTTCAGCGCTGATTTGAACGACCCGCTAGCTTAAAGGCAACCCGGAATCAGCGCGACTCTGCCAGCAGGGTGGTGTGTACTATCTCTACTCAGGCATGCACATAGCGAGCAGCGCCGCCAATCCATCGCTCGATCAAGCGTTCCGTGCGCGCAGGATGCTCGCTCAGCATGCATGCCCCCACTTGTTGCACGGCGGCCAGCAAGTGGGCATCGCGCGCAAGGTCTGCGATACGGAAACTGAGCTGGCCGGTCTGGCGTGTGCCCAATACTTCACCGGGACCGCGTAACTCCAGATCCTTCTCGGCAATACGGAAGCCATCCGCGGTATCACGCATGACCTGCAATCGCTCCCGCGCCAGCAGGCCCAATGGCGGCTGATACAACAACACGCAATTGGACGCCATCGCACCACGGCCGACCCGCCCGCGCAACTGATGCAACTGCGCGAGGCCCAGTCGCTCACTGTTCTCGATCACCATCAGGCTAGCGTTTGGCACATCCACGCCGACTTCGATTACCGTGGTCGCCACCAGTACCGAAAGTTGCCCTGACTTGAAGGCCTCCATGACCGCCTGCTTCTCTTTCGGACGCATGCGGCCGTGGATCAAGCCCACACGGAACCCGGCCAGCGCGGTGCAGAGCTCAGCATGAGCCACCTCGGCAGCCTGAGCGCGCAGTTGCTCGGATTCCTCGATCAGCGTGCACACCCAGTACGCTTGACGCCCCTCGCCACAGGCGGCGCAGATCCGCTCGATCACCTCGGTCCGTCGTGCATTCGAGATCGCGATGGTCTGCACGGGCGTGCGTCCCGGCGGCAGCTCGTCGATGGATGAGACATCCAGATCGGCGTAAGCACTCATGGCCAGTGTGCGAGGAATCGGCGTGGCCGTCAGCACCAACTGGTGCGGAACCAGTTCCCCATCGCGGCCCTTGTCACGCAGAGAAAGTCTTTGTTGCACGCCGAAACGATGCTGCTCATCAACAATGACCAGCCCAAGCCGGCAGAACACCACCCCTTCCTGCATCAAGGCGTGCGTGCCGACCAGTACAGGCGCACCGGCGGCAACCCGTTCCAGGGTCAGTTTGCGCGGCTTCCCGCTGACCTTCCCTGCCAGCCACTCCACTTCGACGCCCAGTGGCTGCAACCAGTGTCGAAAATTATGCAAATGCTGCTCCGCCAGCAATTCGGTTGGCGCCATCAACGCTACCTGCTGACCGGACTCAACGGCCGCCAGCGCCGCCAAAGCCGCCACGACGGTCTTGCCCGAGCCGACATCGCCTTGCACCAGCCGCAACGTCGGTCGCGGGCGCGCCAGATCGCGTGCCACTTCCTCGCCGACACGCTGCTGGGCCGAGGTCAACTGGAATGGCAAGCCTGCAAGCAGTTGCCGCCGCAGCTGGCCATCACCACCCAAGGCGGGTGCCCGCCGAAGCTTCACTGCGGCTCGCATGCGCTTCAGGCTCAGGTGCTGAGCGAGCAACTCCTCGAACGCCAGTCGCTGCTGGGCCGGATGCAGCCCCAGCGTGAGCTGACCCAGGTTTGCCTCCGGTGGTGGCCGATGCACGTACATCAGAGCATCGCGCAAGGAGGTCAGGCCGTGCTCGACACTCAGCCCGACCGGAATCAGCTCCAGCACTTCAGCTGGGGGCAGCACGGCGAGCGCCTTGCCGATCACACCCGCCAGTCGCTTGGTGCCGAGACCCTCGGTGGTGGGGTAGATTGGGCTGAGCAACTCATCGACAGTCACCGCCTCCTCCGTAGTTATGCGCTGATAGCTCGGATGCACCATCTCCAGGCCCTGGGCGCCATGGCGCACTTCGCCAAAGCACAACAGGCGCGCGCCGGGTCGAAGCTGCTCGGCCTGGGCACGGTTGAAATGGAAAAATCGCAGCAGCAAGGTCTGTCCGCTGGCATCACTTATGGCCACTTTCAATTGCGGCCGATAGCGGAACCCCCGTTCGACCTCCTCAACAACACCTACCACCTGCTCCCGCTCACCCACGCGGAGGTCGGCGATTGCCGTAACACGGGTCTTGTCTTCGTAGCGCAGCGGCAGATGGAACCAGAGATCCTGCACGCGCTCCAGGCCCAGTCGGGCCAGCAACGCCACCAGGGCCGGACCGACGCCTGGCAGCGCACTTACCGGCGTGATGCCGGGATCCAATGCGGGGGTAACGGAGCGGGATGGGGTACGGGAAGCCATGTCCGGTTAGCGTAACCGAGCACAGTCTCTTGCCGTAAGCCGACCGCCGACACAACGTGTCGGCGCAGGCCGTGCGCCGTGATCAGCACGGCGCACGCTGACGCGGCAAACCTCAGGGAAGAACCAGCACCGCGTCAACCTCGACCTGTGCGCCTTTCGGCAGGCCGGCCACCTCGATCGTGGATCGTGCCGGATATGGTTGCTTGAAATACTCCGCCATCACTGCATTGACGGCGGCGAAGTTTGCCAGATCCGTGACGTAGATACCCACCCGCACGATGTCCGCCAGCGATCCACCCGCCGCCTCGGCTACGGCATCGAGGTTGTCGAACACGCGCCGAGCCTGTGCGGTGATATCGCCGTCGACCAGAACACCGGTGGCGGGATCAAGTGGAATCTGGCCCGAGAAATAAACGGTGTTTCCTGCACGAATGGCTTGCGAATACGGGCCGATGGCGGCCGGCGCCTGCTCTGTGAAAATAGTGCTACGTGACATGGCGTGCCTCGATGGGGGCATGAAAAATGAGAAACGGTTCAATGCTAGCAGTCGCGGCCAACTCTGGCGCCCGCCCATCAGCGCCTACAGGGGGTAGCGATACGCCCCGCTGACTACGCCGGTACGTTGAACCCGACGAATCACCTCGGTGAGATGGCTGCGGCTCTTCACCTCTATCGCAAAAAGCAGGGTCGCGGCAGAGGCGTCTCGCTCGACGTATTCCACATTCTCGATGTTCGAATCGGCCGCGGCAATCGCAGCAGCAACGGTTGCGAGCACACCAGGGCGATTGATCGCCTCGATCCGCAGCTGCGCCCGATAATCACCCTGCACGCCCCGGTCCCACTCAATGGCCACGCAACGCTCGGGCGACTTGCGCAACTCGACGACGTTGGGGCATTCCTCCCGATGGACCACGATGCCCTTGCCCGATGACAGATGGCCAATGATGTCGTCACCTGGCAGCGGATGGCAGCAATTGGCGAAGCTCAGCACCCCGCGTTCAGCACCCGTGATGCGGATCTTCTCCTGCGCGGCTGGCACTGCCTGCTTTACGCCAGGAACCGGCTTTGCCCGCGAACCAAGAAGCTGGCTCGCCACAACATCAGGCATACGGTTTCCGAGGGCAATATCGGAGAGCAACTCCTCCAAGCGCTTGAACTTGGAGCTTTCGAGAAAATGATCCAGCACAGCAGCCGGAATGCCATCCAGACTGCTGCCTTGCGCCTCCAGCGCTCGGTCGAGCATGCGATGACCGAAATCGACAGCATCCTCGTGCTGCAGATGCTTGAGGTACTGACGTATCGCCGTTCGCGCCTTGCCGGTCACCACGACTTCCAGCCACGCTGGATTCGGCACCGCGGAAGGCGCCGTGATGATCTCGACCAGCTGACCGGACTCCAGCCGCGTGCGCAGAGGCAACAGGCGCTTGTCTACCCGCGCCGCGACGGCGTGGTCGCCGACATCGGTATGCACTGCGTAGGCAAAATCCAGCACCGTGGCATTACGCGGCAACGAGAGAATGTCCCCTCGAGGCGTAAACAGGTAGACCTCGTCGGGAAACAGGTCGATCTTGACGTTTTCGATGAATTCCGCCGACGACACCGTATTGGCCGAGCTGTCGACCATCGAGGACAACCATTCTCGCGCCCGCGCCTGCGCGCTGTTGGCGGGGCCGCTGTCAGTCTTGTAGGCCCAGTGCGCGGCCACGCCACGCTCGGCCACCGAGTCCATTTCGGCGGTGCGAATCTGCACCTCGATCGGCGCACCGAATGGACCCAGCAACACCGTATGCAGCGACTGGTAGCCATTCGCCTTGGGTATCGCAATGAAATCCTTGAATCGCTTGTCGACCGGCTTGTACAGGGCGTGCGCGACGCCAAGCGCCATGTAACAGTTCATCGCGCTATCAACGACCACGCGAAAGCCATAGACGTCCATCAGCTGCGTGAAGCTCTTGTTGTCGCCACGCATCTTGGAATAGATGCTCCATGGCGACTTGATCCGACCCACCACATGCGCCGACAGTTGCTCAGCGGAAAGCCGCGCCGACAGTGCGGCCTCAATTTTCCCCATCGCCTCACGGCGATTGCCGATGGCAGCACGAATCCGTTCACTGATGACCCGGTAACGATCCGGATAGAGCGCACGGAACCCAAGATCCTGCAGCTCGGCCTTGAACTTGTTCATGCCCAGACGCTGCGCGATCGGCGCAAAAATCTCGAGCGTTTCCCGCGCGATACGCCGACGCGACTCACCCTCCTTGGCGCCGAGCGTACGCATGTTGTGCAGGCGGTCCGCCAGCTTGATCAGGATCACCCGAATGTCTCGGGCCATCGCCAACAGCATCTTGCGGAAGCTCTCCGCATCAGCCTCCTGCCGCGTGCCGAAGCGCATCTTGTCCAGCTTGGTGACACCGTCGACGAGCTCGGCCACCGCCTCGCCAAACTCGGCAGCCAGCGCCTCCCGGCTCAGCTCGGTGTCTTCCAGGGTGTCGTGCAGGATGGCCGCGATGATGGTCTCGGCGTCCAGGCCAAGCTCGGCCAGAATGCCCGCTACCGCGACGGGATGGGTGATATAGGGCTCGCCGCTCTTGCGCTCTTGGCCAGCGTGCGCCACCGCACCGATCTCGAACGCACGAAGTACGCGCTCCACCTGCGCTTCGGGGAGGTAGGCGATGCGTTCCTTCAGCACCAGCACGTAAGGCGGCAACGCGGACAGGTCAACCGTGGCAGGGTGGGTTGCCGCAGTCATGGTGTTGGCGCCGGCTCAGGCGCCCACCCCGCGAGGCAGAACCCCAACGACTACTGCTCGCGCGCAACACCTCACACCGAACTCGTCGGTGCAGAAGCGTGGCGCCCTGCAGCAGTCGCCACCCATCAGTCGTCGCCGCCTTTGGAAAGGTCGTCGTCAACCTCGGCCGCTGCCCACTCGAGCGCTTCGCGCTCGGCACGCTCACGCTCGGCCTTGTCGATCTGGTCGATGGTAACCTGATCAATGCGGCGCGCAGCGATCTCACGCAAGGCCAGCACGGTGGGCTTGTCGTGATCTGGATTGACCGCCGGCTCGGCGCCCTTTTCAAGCTGACGCGCGCGCTTGGTCGCCATCAACACCAACTCGAAACGGTTGTCGACCACCTCGAGGCAGTCTTCCACGGTAATACGTGCCATGTGAAATCCTCAAAGAATAAAATGACTTATATGGTCAGACAGTGTAGCCAGCGGGCTCTTGGCTGGCAATGCGCAGGGCGCGTATGATGGCCGGCTGGTCGCGTACTGGGGCCAGCGAAAGCAACGCGAAAGCCGTGCAAGATATAAAACCAGACAGTACACTTATGCCGCCCCCGACATAACTCCCTGGCACCCCATGTCCCCACCCCTACGACGATTCTTCCTGAGCCGGTGCTTGCCTGTTGCGGCAGTTGCCTTGCTGGCAGGCTGCACCATAGCCAAACCGCGTACTGACGACCCTTTGCAGAAGTACAACCGCAGCGCATACAAATTCAATGACGCTGTGGATAAAGCTGTTGTTCGCCCGGTGGCCATGGGTTACCGCAAGGTTACCAACGCACCGGTGCGTCGCTCGTTCAGCGATTTTTTCACCAATATCCGCATGCCGATCACGGTGGCGAATGACCTGCTCCAGGCTCGCCCGAAGCAGGCGGTGCAGAGCACGGGCCGGTTCCTGGTTAACCTGACGCTGGGCATTGGCGGCTTTTTCGATCCAGCCAGTCAGCTCGGAATTCCACTCGAAAACAATGACTTTGGCATCACCTTGGCACGCTGGGGCGCACCCGAAGGTGATTTCCTGATGCTGCCATTTTTCGGTCCGAGTACCGCTCGGGATATCTGGAAGATTCCGGTCGACAGCTATTTCTTCGACCCACTCAGCCTGTTCGCCAACAATCACCAGTACAACGGCCTGCAATATCTGCCGCAGGCGATGTATCTGGTGACCCTGCGCTCACGCGCGATCGATGCAGAAGGTTTTCTGCAGTCAGCCTACGATCCGTACATTTTCATCCGCGACGCATACCGCCAGCAGCGCCTTTATCAGATTTACGATGGCAATCCGCCGATCGGGATCATCCAGCAGATGCAAGGTCTGGACAACCCCGGCTTCGACCCTGAGCAGTTGCTGGATCAGCAACACGAATGGGAAAAGAAACACCCGGGCGAAGCCAGCAAGCCATAGTTTCTGGTGCCACGACGAACAATCGGGTAGGGAGCCGGAATCCTCCGGCCCCCTCCCACACCTGTAAGAGACTTTCCGTCAATACGGCGCGCTTGATGCTCTTGCCTTGAGCTTCCGGGCAATGGCTGGCCATCATGTTGTCCTCTT
>Ga0307375_10000065_pt1 | contig 145103 bp, 136 predicted proteins | sample TR1MG_FD_202531 | JGI IMG/M metagenome (GOLD analysis project Ga0307375, IMG submission 202531) | Soil microbial communities from Risofladan, Vaasa, Finland - TR-1 | ecosystem: Environmental > Terrestrial > Soil > Coastal area > Acid sulfate soil | place: Finland: Risofladan, Vaasa... | reverse complement strand
ACGAAACCGAATTCGCGCGTGACTCGGTGTTTGGTTATCGCCACAGCTATTTGCCGGATTACGTCGAGGAGAAAACCGCCGGACGGATCAGGGCAGTCGAGGTCGAGCGCTTCCTGTTGCGTGATGTTCGCGGCGACAGCATGCCGCGCCTGATGAGATTGCGGGGGAACGTGTGCTGTGTGGTTGATGCCGAGACACAGGACGATCTCAATCATTTCGCCGAACAGTTGCGTTTGGCGGCCGGACAGGGCAAGCGCTTTTTGTTCCGCAGTGCAGCCAGTCTGCTTACCGCGCTGGCGAGCCTGCCGAGCCAGCCTGTCGCTGCCGAGGACATGAAGCAATATGTGCGTGATGGCAAAGCGGGTGCGGTGATTGTGGGATCACACGTCAGGAAAACCACCTTGCAACTGGCACAATTGCTCAAGATGCCGGGAGTTGTGGCTATTGAAGTGAACGTGGAGCAATTGCCGGAAAATCGTGAGGCACTGCTGGCGGAGATCATACGCAGGTGTGAGCAGAGCCATGCCGCGGGTAATACCCCCGTTGTGTTTACCAGCCGTCTGGAAAAGACATTCCCTGATCAAGCCGCGCGGCTGGCATTTGGTGAAATGGTTTCGGCCTTCCTGATGGACGTGGTGCGCAATTTGCCCAAAACTTTGGGCTTTTTGATCAGCAAGGGCGGCATCACTTCAAATGATGTGTTGAGTTCGGGCCTGGCTTTGCACACTTCCCGCGTGGTCGGGCAAATCCTGCCGGGATGTTCGGTGGTATGCTGTCCCGCTGATCATCCGCGTTACCCTGATTTGCCCGTGGTAATATTTCCCGGCAATGTTGGCGATGACCAGGCTCTGGCAAAGGCATATGGCCGGCTTGCCGGCAGCAAAGTCGAACCAAGCGGTGCAAGCGCAGGTTTTCACCGCAAAGAGAGCATAATGTTATGAAGTGAAAAAAACATCGCTTATTGCCGACGGTATGTTTGCGATAAGCGTTGCAAGACTTGCATCAGCAAGCTGTTGTTGGTAGTCAGTAGATGTCGTTAAATATCCTGAGTGTTTTTGATTTTCCATAACTAGAGGAGAGTATTATGAACATTAAAATTAAAACCGTCATCACCGCTTTGGCGCTGGCTGCATCCTTTTCGGCTTTTGCTGCCGACCCGATCAAGATCGGTTTGTCCGGCCCGTTTACCGGGGGCTCCAGCCCGATGGGCGTCTCGATGCGCGATGGTGTCAAGCTTGCGGCATCCGAGATCAATGCAAAGGGCGGAGTGCTTGGCCGCAAGATCGAGTTGATCGAGCGTGACGACCAGGCTGACAATGGACGCGGTGTGCAGGTGACACAGGAGCTGATCAACAAGGAAGGCGTCGTCGCTGCGATGGGCTTTATCAACACCGGTGTTTCTCTGGCGGCACAGCGGTTTTATCAGGAAGCCAAGATTCCCGTGATCAACAACGTCGCTACCGGTTCGATCGTCACCAAGCAGTTCCTGCCCCCCGAGTTTCCTGACAACTACGTGTTCCGCACCTCCGCGAACGACACCATCCAGTCCGCAATGATCGTCGAGCAAGCCATCGATGTCCGCAAATTCAAAAAGGTTGCGATCCTGGCAGATTCGACCAACTACGGACAGCTTGGACGCGAAGACCTTGAAAAAGCGCTGGCAGCCAAGGGCATCAAGCCGGTCGCGGTGGAAAAATTCAACATCAAGGATGTTGACATGACCGCACAGTTGCTGAAGTCCAAGGAAGCCGGTGCGCAGGCTATCCTGACTTATGGCATCGGACCCGAACTGGCCCAGATCGCCAACGGCATGGAGAAGCTGGGTTGGAAAGTGCCGATGATCGGAAGCTGGACGCTGTCGATGGGCAACTTCATCGACAATGCCGGCAAGAACGGCAATGGTGCGATGATGCCTGAAACCTTCATCCAGGAGCCCAACACGCCCAAGCGCAAGGAATTCATCGCGGCCTACCAGAAAGCCTACAAGGTTGATCGCATTCCTTCGCCGGTTTCGGCAGCACAGGGTTATGACTCCATGTACCTGCTGGCAGCCGCCATCAAACAGGCCGGCACTACCAATGGCGTGAAGGTCAGGGAAGCGCTGGAAAACCTGAAAGGGAAAGTCAACGGTGTCATTACCACTTATGATCATCCCTACACACATGACAATCACGAAGCGATCACCAGGAAGATGGTGGTGATGGGTGAAGTCAAGGATGGCCGCGTGGTATACGCCAACAAAGCTGACGAAAAAATGAAATAATTGCCGTTGTTGCAGTAATTTTGTAATTCGCTATTGGGCCGGGGAATCCGGCCCAATTAGCACACGTTGGAGCACTTCAGATGGAAATATTCGCACAACTCGTTGTAAGCGGCATTGCGCTCGGCATGATTTACGCGCTGATAGCGTTTGGTTATCAACTTACTTTTGCCACATCAAGTACGCTGAACTTCGGCCAGGGTGAAGCTCTGATGCTGGGCTCGCTGGTGGGGCTCACGCTGGTGGGCCATATGAGCTACTGGCTGATGATTCCGCTGGTGCTTGTTTTTGGCGCATTGCAGGGCATTTTTGTGGAGCGCGTCGCCGTGTTGCCGGCGCTGAAGACAAAATCCGAATTCGGCTGGATCATGACCACGATTTCCCTCGCCATCATTTTCAAGAACGTCGCGGAAAATATCTGGGGTCGCGACGACCTTACATTTCCTTCGCCGTTACCTATGGAGCCATTGCAGTTCTTCGGCATAAGAGTCCTGCCGATGGAAATCATGGTGGTGGTGGGCGCGCTGGCAATCATGCTGGCGGTGGAAATATTCAATCGCAAATCCATCTACGGCAAAGCCGTGATGGCGACTTCCAATGACCGTGATGCCGCCGGTTTGATGGGTATCAATACCGGTCTGGTGATCACTTTTTCTTACGCGCTCAGTTCCATGACCGCCGGTTTTGCCGGCGTGCTGGTCGCGCCGCTGACGCTTACCGGCGCCACGATGGGCGTGGTGCTGGGACTGAAGGCCTTTTCCGTCGCGATCATCGGCGGCCTCAACAGCGGCATGGGTGTGATAGTCGGAGGACTGATCCTGGGCATCGCGGAGACCACCACGGGTTATTACATTTCTACCGGTTACAAGGATGTGCCCGGATTATTGCTGCTGCTGCTGGTCTTGACGATCAAGCCGGCCGGCATGTTCGGCAAGTCCGTCATCAAAAAGGTATAGCATGAGTGCCACCAAAAAAATAGCCATTGTGCTGGCAATAGCCGTTGCTGCGTTGCTGCCCACTATCTGGCCTAATCCTTATTATGTGCACCTGATGGTGGTCATCGGCATCTATGCGATCCTGCTGCTCGGCCTCGATATCGTGGTGGGTTACGTGGGTGAAGTCTCGCTCGGCCACGCCGCGCTGTTCGGCATCGGTTCTTATACGGTCGGGGTGCTCAATTTCCAGCTGGGGGTACCTTTCCTGCTTGCGATACCGGCAAGCGTCGCCGTCACGGCCGTTTTTGGCGCCATCCTGGCGCTGCCGGCATTGCGGGTGAACGGGCCCTATCTGGCGATGGTGACATTGGCATTCGGCACCATCATCCAGATTCTGATCAACGAGATGGATTTTCTCACCAACGGGCCGCTCGGAATTTCGATACGCAAACCGATATGGTTCGGTCACCAGGTCACCGGTGCCGACTATTACTACATCGTGCTGCTGGCATTGGTGCTGACGCTGTTTGTCGTGCAGCGCATACTCAAATCCCATCTGGGACGCGCTTTCGAAGCCCTGCACGACAGCCCCGTCGCATCGGACTGCATGGGCGTGAGCGTATATGGATACAAGGTCTATGCCTTTGTGCTTAGCGCGGGCATCGCTGGTCTGGCCGGCGGCCTGTATACCTATTCCGAGGAATACATCTCGCCCAATACCTACAACTTCGAGTTGACCATCCTGTTCCTGCTGGCAGTCATCATGGGCGGGCGCAAAACACGGGTGGGGCCGATCCTGGGGGCGATCATCATCGTGATGTTGCCGAATGTGCTTTCCGATATCGTGCTGTTCCGCAAGATATCGATCGGCATCGCTGTATTCACAACGTTGTACTCGGCATACGCCATGACTGCCGGTCAGCGCACTATGAAACAGCTGGCGCTGCCGTTGCTGGTTACCATCGCGTTGGCGGTATCGGGTTATGTGATGGACAATATCACCGACCAGCGCCTGACGATATTCGGCGTGATGATCCTGTTCGTGGTGTATTACCTGCCTAACGGCATCACCGGCTTCCTGCGCGGTATCGTACTGAAAGTCCGTCCGCAGTGGATACACCGCCATGAGCTGGTGCTCGAGCACGGCGACAAGCAGCACGTGTGGTCGGTGCCGGACCATCCCGTTACCGCCAGGGGTTATCTGCTGGAAGCGCGCAACATCGTGATGCAGTTTGGCGGGTTGAAGGCGCTGAACGAAGTCAACCTGGAAGTCAGAAAAGGCACCGTGCACGGCCTGATCGGACCGAACGGTTCGGGCAAGAGCACCATGATGAACGTGCTCACCGGCATCTACAAACCGACCGCAGGCGAGATCGAGTTCAACGGCAAGGTCATCACCGGCGCAACGCCCTCGTTCATCGCCGGCGAGGGCATCGCGCGCACTTTCCAGAACGTGCAGCTGTTCGGCGAGATGACCGCGATCGAAAACGTGCTGGTCGGCTTGCATCACACCTATCGCCACAGCCTGCTCGATGTCGTCTTCCATACTCCGCGCTGCCGCAGGGAGAAATATGCGGCGAGAATGCGTGCCGCGAGCCTGCTGAAGTTCGTCGGACTGGCAGACCTCGCCAATGAGGAAGCGCGCAACCTCCCGTACGGCAAGCAGCGCCTGCTGGAAATCGCCCGCGCGCTGGCGCTGAACCCCAGCCTGCTGCTGCTGGACGAGCCGGCCGCCGGCCTGACCGCCCCGGACATCAAGGAACTGATAGGGATGATCAACAAGATCCGCGGCCATGGCATTACGGTGATCCTGATAGAGCACCATATGGACGTGGTCATGAGCATATGCGACACCGTCACGGTGCTGGATTTCGGCCAGAAGATCGCAGAGGGCACGCCAACGATGATCCAGTCCGATGAAAAAGTGATCGAGGCCTACCTTGGCGGCAGCGCCAAGGCAGCCTGAGGAGGTATCAATAATGTTACAGATCCAAAATCTGCATGCCGCATACGGCAAGGTGGAAGTGCTGCACGGTATTTCGATAGATGTGCCGCAAGGCAAGGTCGTCACGCTGATCGGTTCCAATGGTGCGGGCAAGACCACGACCATGCGCGCGATCTCCGGCATGATCAAGCCGGCGGGCGGGAATGTCAGCCTTAACGGCAAGGACATCACTGGCATGAGTTCCAGCAGAATCGCACGCGCCGGCCTGGCACATTCCCCCGAGGGACGGCGCGTGTTCGCTACCCTGTCAGTGACCGATAACCTGTTGCTGGGCGCTTTCCCGCGCCTGACCTACGGGCGCGAGCGCGGCGACGTGCAGGGCGACATGGCGCGAATATTCGAGCTGTTTCCGCGCCTCAGGGAGCGTGCAACCCAGCAGGCAGGCACGCTGTCCGGCGGAGAGCAGCAGATGCTGGCGATGGGCCGCGCGCTGATGCTCAACCCCGATGTGCTGCTGCTGGATGAACCCTCGATGGGCCTGGCTCCGTTGCTGGTGGGCGAGGTGTTTCGCATCATCCGCGAGCTGAAGGAACGCGGCGTCACCATGCTGCTGGTCGAGCAATTTGCCGCCGCGGCACTGGAGGTCGCGGACTACGGTTACGTGCTGGAGAATGGCCGCATCTCGGTACACGGTCCGGCGGAGCAGCTGAAGAATGACCCGGCGGTAAAGGAAGCCTATCTGGGTGCGGCGCATTAACTGCCGCTGCAGAAAATCTTCCGCCTGCCGGATCGCTGATAGCCTGACGCTCCGCCAGCAGGGTTGTCTCTGCACTGGCTATCCGAGGAATCCATGGCCGGTACCTCATCACGGCTGAATCGTGAACGGGCTGATTCAGCCGGGCAGCCATTCAGTATCAATGTAACCAGGAGAAATTCATGTCAAAAAAAATTCTTTCGTTATGGGTCAATGGCCGGCGCACCGAAAGCCGCAGCAGCCGTCTGGCTGACGTGACCAACCCGGCCACCGGTGCGGTGATACGCGAGGTACCGCTGGCCAGCCGCGAGGATGTGGACATTGCGGTTGCCGCCGCCAAGGCTGCCTTCCCGGCCTGGCGCGACACCACCCCGCTGCGCCGCAGCCGCATCCTGAACAAGTTCCGCGAGCTGCTTGAAAAACATCGCCCCGAACTCGCGCAACTGGCCAGTGAAGAGCACGGCAAGACACTGGAAGACGCCGCCGGATCGGTACAGCGCGGCATCGAGGTGGTGGAATTCGCGGTCGGTGCGCCGCACCTGCTCAAGGGCGAGCATGCAGAGAATGTCGGTCGCGGCGTCGATTGCCACTCCATGCTGCAGCCGATAGGCGTGTGCGCGGGCATCACGCCGTTCAACTTCCCGGCGATGGTGCCGATGTGGATGTTCCCGATCGCGATCGCCTGCGGCAACACCTTCATACTCAAGCCTTCCGAAAAGGTGCCTTCATGCAGCCTGCGCATGGCCGAACTGTTCAAGGAAGCCGGGCTGCCCGACGGTGTATTCAACGTCGTGCCCGGCGACAAGGAGGCGGTCGATACCTTGCTGAGCCACCCCGACGTGCGTTCGATCTCCTTCGTCGGTTCGACGCCGGTCGCGAAATATATCTACGAGACCGCCGCGCACCACGGCAAGCGCGTGCAGGCGCTGGGCGGCGCGAAAAACCACGCCGTCGTGATGCCCGACGCCGAGTTGGATTTCACCGCCGACGCGATCATGGGCGCGGCCTACGGTTCCGCCGGCGAGCGCTGCATGGCGATCTCCACGGTGGTCGCGGTCGGCGATGTCGCCGACGCGCTGGTGGCCAGGCTGAAGGCCAGGGCCGAGAAACTTGTGGTCGGCCCCGGCGACAAGAAAGGCGTCGATATGGGCCCGGTGGTCTCGGCGCAGCATCGCGACAAGATCGTCGGCTACATAGACAGCGGCGTGCAGCAGGGCGCGAAGCTGGTCACGGACGGGCGCGGCATCAAGGTGGCCGGCCACGAAAAAGGTTTCTTCGTCGGGCCGACGCTGTTCGACAATGTTTCCACTGACATGACGATATACAGGGAAGAGATCTTCGGCCCGGTGCTGATCGTGCTGCGCGTCGCGAGTTTCGACGAGGCGATCAAGCTGATCAATAGCAATCCCTACGCCAACGGCACCGCGATCTTTACCGGTTCGGGCGCGGCGGCGCGGCGCTTCCAGAACGAGATCGAAGTCGGCATGGTCGGCATCAACGTGCCGATCCCGGTGCCGATGGCATTCTTTTCCTTTGGCGGCTGGAAATCCTCGTTGTTCGGCGACCTGCACATGCACGGCATGGAAGGCGTATATTTCTACACGCGCACCAAAGCCATCACCACCCGCTGGCCCGAGGTGGCGGAGCGCAGCACTTCCACGCTGAGCATGCCGACGCTGGGTTAAGCATGTTGGTAAAACTGAATCAATCATTTGGGCCACAGAGAACACAGAGATCACAGAGAAATCAATCGGGTGTAATGCACCCATAGCGTAACCAGTAAAAGGGCGGAGAGGAGCCTGTCACTCTCTGTGTCCTCTGATGTAGCAACTAGCCATTCGACTAAACGAGCAAACAACGCTCGTAAAGTCGCTGGTTATGTGAGCTCTGTGGCTTGAATTGTGATTCTGAATGAACTTATTGCATCAATAAAACAGGAGAACGGCTATGTCTATGAATATTGGATTCATCGGCCCCGGCATCATGGGCGGCCCCATGGCACTCAATTTGATGAAGGGCGGGCACAAGCTGTGGCTCTATGCGCGCCGCGCCGAGGCGATGAAGAAGCTGGTGGACGCGGGCGCAACAGCCTGTGCATCGGCAGCGGAAGTGGGCCGGCATGCCGACGTGATCTTCCTCATCGTGTCCGACACGCCGGATGTCGAAAGCGTGATCTTCGGCGAGCACGGTATCGCCCCGGGGATTATCAAAGCTGCGCGCAGCGGCAGCGTGATCGTCGACATGAGCACCATCTCGCCGACCGCGACCAAGGTGTTCGCCGAGCGGCTGGCGAAACAGGGCATAGCCATGCTGGACGCGCCGGTTTCCGGCGGCGAAACCGGCGCGATCAACGCCACGCTGTCGATCATGGTGGGCGGAAAGACCAAAGTGTTCGAGCGCGTCAAGCCGCTGTTCGAATGCATGGGCAAGAACATCGTCCACATCGGCGACAACGGCGCGGGCCAGGTGGCCAAGGCGTGCAACCAGATCGTCGTCGCGGTGACGATAGAGGCGGTGGCTGAAGCGCTGACCTTCGCGCGCAGGAACGGCGCCGACCCGGCCAAGGTGCGCGACGCCCTGATGGGCGGATTCGCCGGCAGCAAGATCATGGAAGTGCACGGAAAGCGCATGCTGGATAACGATTTCAAGCCCGGCTTCAAAGTCGGACTGCACCAGAAGGACATGCGCATCGTGATGGAAACCGCGCACCAGCTGGGCGTGGCGCTGCCCGCCGCGGCCTTGGTCACGCAGCATCTCAACGCGCTGATGGGCACCGGCGACACCGATCTTGATTCCGCGGCGGTGGTCAAGGTCGTCGAGCGCATGTCGGGCATGGGCGACAGTTAGCCTGAATTCCAGGCAGGAAAAAACCCGTTAGCCACATAACCAGCGACTTGGCTGGCGTTCTTTGCCAGCTTAGTTGAATGACTAGGAGTTTTGTCAGAGAACACAGAGGGCACAGAGAAAATCCACAAACCGGCAACTTGCGGCGCATTCCACAACGGATCAAAACCGTAAACTTTTGAATACCTCGCTTTCTCTGTGCCCTCTGATGTAGCAGCTAGCCATTCGACTAAACGAGCAAACAACGCTCGTAAAGTCGCTGGTTATGTGATCTCTGTGGCTTGATTTGGGGTTTTGTACCTGGAGGTTTCTATAACCTCTGTGAATTTATAAAAGATTGAAGTCAGGACAAAACGCATGGAAAAGATCGTATTCCTCGATTCGGCCAGCATCGTCGCCGAAGTACGCCGCCCGGCGTTTGCGCACCACTGGGAAGCATATCCGGCCACAGCGGCCGGGCAGACCGTTGAACGGCTCAGGGATGCCACCGTCGCGATCACCAACAAGGTGTTGCTGAGCCGGGAAGTCCTGGAGCAATTGCCCGTGCTGAAGATGGTCGCCGTTGCCGCCACCGGCGTAAACAATGTCGATATCGATTGCTGCAGGGAACGCGGCATCTTGGTTTCCAATATTCGCAACTACTCGGTGCACACCGTGCCCGAGCATGTGTTCATGCTGGTGCTGGCGTTGCGCCGCAACCTGCTGGCGTTCCGCGCCGACGTGCTTAACGGCGCATGGCAAAGATCCGAACAGTTCTGCCTGTTCACCCACCCGGTGCGCGATCTGCACGGCAGCACACTGGGTCTCATCGGCTATGGCGCGATCGGCAAAGCGGTGGCGCAGATCGCCGTGGCGTTCGGCATGAAAGTGCTGGTCGCCGAGCACAAGGGAGCCGGCGAAAGCAGGCCGGGTTACACCGCGTTCGACACGGTGCTGCAAGACAGTGACGTGATCAGTTTGCACCTGCCGCTCAACGAGCAGACCCGCCACCTGATCGGCACGGCGGAATTCGACCGCATGAAACCCGGCGCGCTGCTGATCAACACCGCCCGCGGCGGTCTGGTGGACGAAGCGGCACTGCTGGAGGCTCTGCAAAACGGGCGTATCGGCGGCGCCGGATTCGACGTGCTGGAAAAGGAGCCGCCGACGGCAGGGCATCCGCTGCTGGACCTGGACCTGCCCAATTTCATCCTGACCCCGCATATCGCCTGGTCGGGGAGGGAGGCGATGCAAATACTGGCAGACCAGCTCATCGCCAACATCGAAGCCTGGGCAGCAGGAACAACGCAGAACCGTGTCGCATGAGGTTTGATTTTTGCTTTATTCCAATTCGCAATAGAAACAAGATTAATATAGGGTGAAATGTTTTTACAGGATGATGCGATTTTTTACGAGGAGACGACCATGACCTATCCCGCAGGCATCAACATCAGTGTTGCAGTTACGCCGGAGCAATCCGCCATCCTGACCCCGGAGGCGCTGGGTTTCATCGCGGGGCTGGCGCGCAAGTTCGGACCGGAGCGTCTGTCCCTGCTGGAGCGCAGGGTCAGGCGTCAGGCCGAACTGGAGGCGGGCGAGCGGCCCGATTTTCTGGCCGGTACCGCATCGGTGCGCAACGGCGACTGGCGCATCGCGCCGGTGCCGGCAGAACTGCTGGACAGGCGCGTGGAAATCACCGGCCCGGCGGAGCGCAAGATGCTGATCAACGGACTCAATGCCGGTGCCAGCGTGTATATGGCCGACCTGGAAGATTCCATGACGCCCACCTGGCACAATGTAATCGAAGGCCAGATCAATTTGCGCGATGCGGTTGCGCGCACCATCAAACACGCCAGCGCGTCCGGCAAGACCTACCGGTTGAATGAAAAAATCTCGGTGCTGTTCGTCCGCCCGCGCGGTTGGCATATGGTGGAAAAGCATATGACGGTGGACGGCAAGCCGGTGTCTGCCAGCCTGTTCGACTTCGGCCTGTACCTCTTCCACAATGCGAAGGCCTTGCTGGCCCGCGGCAGCGCGCCCTATTTTTATCTGCCCAAGATGGAAAGCCATCTGGAGGCACGGCTGTGGAACGCGGTCTTCGTCCATGCGCAGGAAAATCTCCGCATCCCGCGCGGCACGATCAAGGCAACGGTGCTGATCGAGACCCTGCTGGCCGCGTTCGAAATGGACGAAATCCTCCACGAGTTGCGCGAGCATTCCGCCGGATTGAACTGCGGACGCTGGGACTACATCTTCAGCTGCATCAAAAAATTCGGCCGCCTCCCCGGCTTCATCCTCGCCGACCGCGGCCTGGTCGGCATGACGTCGCCCTTCATGCGCGCCTACTCGCTGCTGCTGATCAAGACCTGCCACCGTCGCAATGCGCACGCGATTGGCGGAATGGCGGCGCAGATCCCGATCAAGTCAGATCCGGCAGCGAACGAACTGGCAATGGCCAAAGTCCGCGAAGACAAGGAACGCGAAGCCGGCGACGGACACGACGGCACCTGGGTCGCCCATCCCGGCCTGGTGCCGGTGGCGATGGAAGTGTTCGACCGGCTGATGCCCGCCGCCAACCAATTGCAAATGAAGCGCGAAGACGTGCACACCAAGGCTGCCGATCTGCTGAGATTCGAACCCCAGGGCCCGATCACCGAAGCGGGACTGCACTTCAACATCGAGGTGGCGATCGCCTATCTCGGTGCGTGGCTCGCGGGCACCGGCTGCGTGCCGATACACCACTTGATGGAGGACGCCGCCACCGCCGAGATATCCCGCTCCCAGGTGTGGCAGTGGATCCACAGTCCGCTGGGCGTGCTGGACGACGGGCGCAAGGTGACCGTGGACATGGTGCGCGCGATGATTCCCCCGGCGCTGGCCATCATCAACAAGGGGGTCCGCGAAAATCGTTTCATCGCCGGGGATTACGGGCAGGGCGCTGCAGTGTTCGAACAGCTGATTGCCAGGGAACCCATCGTCGAGTTTCTGACCAACTATTGTTATGACGTGATGGAATGATGCAGCGGAATAACCGGGTCTCGCCCATCATCATGAACATCTCTATCATGAGCCCCCGCGATTATGAATACACACGATTATGAATAGCGCCACCTCGATCGGCTCTTACGACTACATCATCATCGGCGGCGGCACTGCCGGCTGCGTGCTGGCCAACCGCCTGTCCGCCGACCCGGAAATCTCGGTGCTGATGCTGGAGGCGGGCGGCAAGGACAACTACCTGTGGATCCATATTCCGGTCGGGTATCTGTATTGCATCGGCAACCCGCGTACCGACTGGTGCTTCAAGACCGAACCCGAACCCGGCCTGAACGGGCGCGCGATCGGCTATCCGAGAGGCCGCGTGCTGGGCGGCAGTTCGTCGATCAACGGCATGATCTACATGCGCGGCCAGGCGCGCGATTTTGCGCACTGGCAGGCGCTCGGCAATCCCGGCTGGGGATGGGACGATGTGCTGCCCTACTACAAACGCTCCGAAGACTACGCGCGCGGCGCGGACGAGATGCACAGCACCGGCGGCGAATGGAGGGTCGAGAAGCAGCGCCTGTCGTGGGAGATCCTCGACGCGTTTCGCGACGCGGCCGCCGAGGTCGGCATACCCAAGGTCATCGATTTCAATCGCGGCAGCAACGAGGGCTGCGGCTATTTCGAAGTCAACCAGAAACGCGGTGTGCGCTGGAATGCCGCCAAGGGTTTTCTGCGCCCCGCGCTGAAGCGCCCCAACCTGAAAGTCGTCACCAACGCGGCGGTGCGGCGTCTGCGCTTCGCCGGCAAGCGTGTCATCGGCGTCGAATACTGGCAGGGCGACCAGGTCTTCCAGGCCGACGCCAGACTTGAGACCGTGCTCGCCGCGGGCGCGGTGAGTTCGCCGCAAATCCTGCAATGTTCCGGCATCGGCCCGGCCGCGTTGCTGCAGCAGCACGGCATTCCTGTCGTGCATGATCTGCCCGGGGTCGGCGAGAACCTGCAGGATCATTTGCAACTGCGCATGGCGTTCAAGGTAAAAAACACCCGCACGCTGAACGAGACTGTCGGGAGCTTGATCGGGCGGCTCGGCATGGGGATGCAATATATGCTGTTCCAGAGCGGCCCGCTGTCCATGTCCCCCAGCCAGCTCGGCGCATTTGTCCGCTCGGATGAAAGCCAGACCACGCCGAATCTGGAATACCACGTGCAACCTCTGTCGCTCGACAAATTCGGCGACCCGCTGCATGGTTTCCCGGCCTTTACCGCCTCGGTGTGCAACCTGCATCCGGAAAGCCGCGGCCATATCCGCATCAACAGCGCCGACAGCAGGGTGGCGCCGCTGATCCAGCCCAATTACCTGTCCACCGAGGGTGACCGGAAACTGGCGGTCGATTCGCTGCGCCTGACCCGCCGCATCGTTGCCGCGCCCGCCCTGCGTCGTTATGCGCCGGAAGAGTTCAAGCCGGGGCCTGCCTTGCAAAGCGATGAAGAATTGGCCAAAGCGGCCGGCGACATCGGCACCACGATTTTCCACCCGGCCGGTACCTGCAAGATGGGCAATGAAGCCGACAAGATGGCCGTGGTCGACGCGAGGCTGCGCGTGCACGGCATCGCCGGCCTGCGCGTGGTGGATGCTTCCATCATGCCCACCCTGCTGTCAGGCAACACCTGCTCGCCGGTGGTCATGTTCGCCGAGCGGGCCAGCGACATGATCAGGGAGGACCGGAAGGTTTCGTAGGAGCGGGCCCTGCAATAATTCTATTTTCATGTGAATTTGGAATAACATATCAAATATGACCGACCCATCCAGCATCATTCCCATCACCGACTCGCTGCGCGATACCTTGCAGCGGCCGCTGCACGACCTGCGCATCTCCGTGACCGACCGCTGCAACCTGCGCTGCACCTACTGCATGCCGCGTGAAGACTTTGGCAAGGATCACCTGTTCCTGCCGCGTGCCGAACTGCTCAGTTTCGAGGAGATCGAACGGCTGGCCGGATCGTTCGTCGAACTGGGCGTGGAGAAGATCAGGCTGACCGGCGGCGAGCCGCTGTTGCGCCGCAACCTTGCACAACTTGTCGAAAAGCTTGCCAGGCTGCACACCCGGGCGGGCAAGCCGGTGGAGGTGACGCTGACCACCAATGCGGTGCTGCTGTCGCGGCAGGCGCAGGCGCTCAGGGACGCGGGCCTGGCGCGGCTGTCGGTCAGCTTGGACGGACTGAGCGACGAGGTGTTCCGGCGCATGAGCGACTCGGACGTGCCGGTCGGCACCGTGCTGGACGGCATAGCCGCCGCGCAGCGCGCCGGGTTCACCGGGATCAAGGTCAACATGGTGGTCCAGCGCGGCGTGAACGACCACGAGATTGTGCCGATGGCCGAACACTTCAGGGCCGATCATTCTGCTTCGGGCGGCATCGTGTTGCGCTTCATTGAATACATGGACGTGGGCAACACCAACGGCTGGCGCATGGACGAGGTGGTCACCGCAGCCGAGATACTGGAACAGATCACCGCCCATTACCCGCTACGCCCGATCGCGCCCAATTACACCGGGGAAGTGGCGGAACGCTGGGCCTATGCGGACGGCGCAGGCGAGATCGGCGTGGTCGCATCGATCAGCCGCGCGTTCTGCCGGGACTGCACCCGCGCCCGGCTGTCGACCGACGGCAAGCTTTACACCTGTTTGTTTGCCGGCAGCGGGCTGGACCTGCGCGCGCCAATGCGCGGGGGCGCAAGCGACGAAGCGCTGGCCGGACTGATTGCGGCGCGCTGGCAGCGACGCACCGACCGTTATTCGGAACTGCGGTCCGCTGCGACAGAAGGCACAGGACTTCCAGCAACCAAAAAAGTGGAAATGTCGTATATCGGGGGATAACAGCAGGTAAAAGGTTCAAGTAGCAAGGTTCAGGGAAAAAAGCAAGGAGCTGCAGATTCAATTGCAGGCGATCCGGACCGGGTTCATTAACAGCTTGTTATTTCATTTTTGTTAATTGCATCGCTATTTTTCCGGTTGTTGCAGAAATACCACATATTCGCGGATTACCTTGCCCCGCTTTATTCGTTGTGGATAATGCCCGCTTGAATTCTCCGCATTGAGGGGGAGTTTTCATCCAAGGTCGCCGGCAACGGCTGCCGATATAAACTAAAAACTTTTTGAGGAGTTTTACATGCAAAAGAAACTGATCGCACTGGCAATCACCGCTGCATTCTCTGCACCTGCTTTCGCCGACACCAACATCTACGGCGTTGTGGACGCCGGCTTCGGCTCCGTGACCAACACGCATACAACAACTGCCGGCGTTAGCTCCAAGACTGGCCAGTCTGCATTCGACTTCAGCCAATTGTGGACTACCCGTTTCGGCATCAAGTCTGTAGAAGACCTGGGCAATGGCATGAAAGCTACCGCAGTCGTCGAAACAAACATCGCCGCCAAAAACGCCCAGAGCGATGCCGGTTTCGGCAGCGCTACCGTTGCTGCCGCTCCTGGCGCATCAACAGCCCCTACTGCAACTACACTGGGCGACCGCATACTGGATGTGAACCTGAATTTCGGCCAGGGCACATCGGTCCATGTCGGTAAAACATCATCCCCGCTGCGCGGCATCGCTTACGGCTACGACGCATTTTATGGCTCCAACCTGATCGGCAACCTGGTGACCATGGATGGCTCACTGACTGCCCGCATGACTGGTGCCGGTGTTGCGCATACGGCTGGTCCTTTCACCGTAACGTTTGACATGATGGATAACACACGCACTGCCGACGGCGCGGCTGACGCAAAAACTGGCAATGGTTTCGAACTGACCGGCGGTTACAAGCAGAATGCGCTTTCGGTATCGGCTGGTTATCGCAGCTTGAAAACTGTTGCTGTCACCGCCCCTACTACTACTGCTGACGCCACCACCAAGGACCTGATCCTGGCGGCTTCCTACGACTTCGGCATGGCCAAGCTGTACGGCCAATACGCTACAGTCACAGTTGATACGTCTGTTCCTGCTGCTACGGCCTCCACCAAGAAGACCTACGAAACCGTGGGTGTTAACGTTCCGTTCACCTCGACTCTGGCAGGCTATGTTCAAACCAGCTTTGGCAAGAACGATACCGGTACTGACAGCCCGAAGATGAGCGCATATGCGGTGGGCGCCAAGTATGACTTCTCCAAGAGCACCTTTGCTTACGGCGATGTCGGTTCGGCGAAGTCGGATCAAACTGCTATTACAGCAGGAAGCAAGGTTGACCAGATTGCATTCGGTCTGGTTCACTCGTTCTAAATCAATAGCTGGCTAGTCCAGTTATAGAGTTAGTCGGCAACACCGAAACCCGCTGCGGCAACGCAGCGGGTTTTTTCATGTCCGTCGTTCCCGGGCAGCCGTTTGCGCAATTTGAAAACCGTACTCGCCCGCACGCAATTGGCAGCGCAAGGCTAATCTGCTAAGGTAAGGGCCGTAACGCAAACGCCCCCATCAAACAACGAAAAGGAAATCACCATGATCAATCATCGCTTGTTGGCCATCACGGCCTGTTTGCTGTTCTCCACTGCCGCGCTGGCGCAGGACCTCACCGGTACCCTGAAAAAAATCAAGGACACCAACACCATCGCATTGGGACACCGCGAGTCTTCGATCCCGTTCTCCTATTACGACGATAACCAGAAGGTGATCGGCTATTCCCAGGACCTGATGATGAAGGTGGTCGATGCGGTCAAAGCCGACCTGAAGCTGCCCAATCTGCAAGTCACGCTGACACCGGTCACCTCGCAGAACCGCATCCCGTTGGTGCAAAACGGCACGGTGGACATCGCCTGCGGTTCGGCGACCAACAACCTCGAGCGGCAGAAACAGGTGGCGTTTTCGGACACCATCTTCGTGATCGGCACGCGCCTGCTGACCAAGAAAGGTTCCGGCATCAGGGACTTTGCGGACCTGGCCGGCAAGAATGTGGTCGTCACCGCCGGCACGACCTCGGAACGCCTGTTGCGCAAGCTGAATGAAGACAAGAAGATGGGCATGAGCATCATCAGCGCCAAGGATCACGGCGAGTCTTTCCTGACGCTGGAAACCGGACGCGCGGTGGCGTTCATGATGGATGATGCGTTGCTCGCCGGCCAAAGGGCCAACGCCAAGCACCCGGAAGACTGGGTCATCGTCGGCAAGCCGATGTCGAACGAAGCCTACGGCTGCATGATGCGCAAGGACGATCCAGAGTTCAAGAAACTGGTCGATGGCGCGCTTGCCAAGGCAATGACTTCCGGCGAAGCGGCGAAGCTCTACAAGAAATGGTTCATGTCGCCGATTCCACCCAAGGGGATGAATATGAACTTCCCGATGAGCGACGACATGGTCGAAGCCTTCAAGCATCCGAACGACCAGGCTTTCCCGTAATAAATCGCATGACAGGGTGATGGCTGGAGGGTGGCCTCCGCCCATCACCTTTATTTTTTAAGCGCCCTTATTCGTGAGCCGACCATGAACTATCACTGGAACTGGGCCATATTTCTTGCCAACACGCCGTCGGGTCGCACCACGTATCTGGGCTGGTTGCTGTCGGGACTGGAAGTCACCCTCGCACTCTCGCTGTCCGCCTGGATCATCGCGCTGCTGGCCGGCCTGCTGATGGGCGTTTTGCGCACCGTCCCGAATCGCTGGCTGTCCGGCATCGCCGCGTTCTACGTGGAAGTGTTCCGCAATATACCGCTGCTGGTCCAGCTGTTCATCTGGTACTTCGTGCTGCCCGAGATCGTGCCCGTTTCCATCGGCGATGCCTACAAGGCACTCCACCCGTTTCTGCAGCAGTTTCTGGCCGCGATGATCTGCCTGGGGCTGTTCACCGGCGCCCGGGTCTGCGAGCAGGTTCGTTCCGGCATCAACTCGCTGTCGGTCGGGCAGAAATATGCCGGCCTGGCGCTGGGCTTCACGCTGCCGCAGACCTACCGCTACGTGATCCTGCCGATGGCGATCCGCATCATCCTGCCGCCGCTGACCTCTGAATTCCTGAACATCTTCAAGAATTCCGCGGTGGCTTCCACCATCGGTCTGCTGGAGCTGGCCGCGCAGGGACGGCAACTGGTCGATTACACCGCCCAGCCATACGAGTCGTTCATTGCGGTGACGGTACTGTTCATGATTATCAATACCGTGGTGATGATATTGATGCATCGCGTGGAGGCCCGGGTACGCGTTCCCGGCCACATGGGCGGGGAGCAATAATGGGTTACGAATTCGACTGGAGTTCCATTCCCGGCGCATTGCCATACCTGTGGACAGGTATGGTGATGACATTAAAGATCACCGCGGTGGCCGTGGCGGCCGGTATCGTCTGGGGCACGCTGCTCGCGCTGATGCGCATGTCCGGGTTCAAGCTGCTGGCCTGGCTCGCTGCCAGCTATGTGAACCTGTTCCGCTCGATCCCGCTGGTGATGGTATTGCTGTGGTTCTTCCTGATCGTGCCGTCGCTGCTGATCAGCCTTTTCGACATACCCCGCAGTTACGACACCAGGCTGGTCTCGGCGATGGTCGCCTTCTCGCTGTTCGAGGCAGCCTATTATTCCGAGATCATCCGCGCAGGCATCCGCAGCGTGTCCAAAGGTCAGATGGGAGCGGCCAGCGCGCTGGGCATGAGCTATGCGCAGGCGATGCGGCTGGTGATCCTGCCGCAGGCGTTCAGGAACATGGTGCCGCTGCTGCTCACCCAGGGCATCATCCTGTTCCAGGACACCTCGCTGGTCTACGTCAGTTCGCTGGCCGATTTCTTCGGCGTTTCATACCAGGTGGGCAGCCGCGACGGCCGGCTGGTCGAGCTGCTGCTGTTCGCCGGCGCGGTTTATTTCATCATCAGCTTTTCAGCGTCCCTGCTGGTCAAGCATTTCCAGAAGAGGAAAACCACATGATTTCCATCAAAAATGTCAGCAAGCATTACGGCAGTTTCCAGGTGCTCGCCGACTGTTCGGCAGAGGTCAAAAAGGGCGATGTGATCGTGATCTGCGGGCCGTCGGGTTCAGGGAAATCCACGCTGATCAAATGTGTCAACGGCCTCGAACCGTTCCAGCAGGGAGCGATCGCGGTCAACGGGATTTCGGTGGGCGACCCCAAGACCAATCTTTCCAAATTGCGCGCCCATGTCGGCATGGTGTTCCAGAACTTCGAGCTGTTCCCGCACATGAGCGTGATCGATAACCTGTGCATCGCGCAAACCAAAGTACTCGGTCGCAGCAGGGCAGAAGCCGTGGAGCGTGCCCGCAAATTGCTCGACCGGGTCGGCCTGCTGGTCCAGGCGGATAAATTTCCCGGGCAGCTTTCCGGCGGACAGCAGCAGCGCGTCGCGATAGCCCGTGCACTGGCCATGGACCCGATCTGCATGCTGTTCGACGAGCCGACATCGGCGCTTGATCCCGAAATGGTCAACGAGGTGCTCGATGTGATGGTCGGCCTCGCCCAGGAGGGCATGACCATGATGGTCGTCACACACGAAATGGGCTTCGCGCGCAAGGTGGCGAACCGGGTCATTTTCATGGACGAGGGGCGTATCGTCGAGGACGCCCCCGAGGAAGACTTCTTCAGCAAGCCGCGCTCCGAGCGGGCACAGCAGTTCCTGTCAAAAATACTGCATCACTGAAGGGTCGAAACCCCGCAACGCGACTCGTGTAATCTGGATCCATGGCGAAAGCGGGTTTTGGACGGCACCACAAAAACATTGCCTGGTCTTTTGCAATGCTGAATAATCAGCGCTCTATTGAAACTGCCGGTTCACCCGCATGAACGACCATCAACTGCTGCGCTATAGCCGCCATATCCTGCTGAACGAGATCGGCATCGAGGGGCAGCAACGCCTGCTGAACGCCAGAGTGCTGATCATCGGCATGGGCGGGCTGGGCTCGCCGGCCGCGCTGTATCTGGCCGCCAGCGGGGTCGGAAAGCTGACCCTGTGCGACCACGACACGGTGGATTTCAGCAACCTGCAACGGCAGATCATCCACCGCACCTCCACCGTAAAACAGCCCAAGGTGGTCTCGGCCCGGGCCGCGCTGCACGACATCAATCCCGATGTGGAATGCATCGGGATTGATGTGCGCGCCGATGCGGAGCGATTGCGCGAGTTGACCGGGCAAAGCGATGTGGTGCTCGATTGCAGCGACAATTTCGCCACCCGCTATGCGGTCAATCGCGCCTGCCTGGATCAGCGCAAGCCGCTGGTGTCGGGCGCGGCGATCCAGTTTGACGGGCAAATCTCCGTGTACGATTTTCGCCGCGACGATATGGCCTGCTACAACTGCCTGTTCCCGGAGGACAGCGTGGCTGCCGAGTTGCGCTGCGCGACCACCGGGGTATTCGCGCCGCTGACGGGTATCATCGGCACCATGCAGGCGGCGGAAGCGCTCAAGTTGCTGATCGGCATAGCACGCGGCCTGAGCGGCAAACTGCTGACCCTCAACGCGCTGGACATGACTGTCACGCGCAGCAACTTGAGCAAAGATCCGGCTTGCAGTGCGTGCAGCAGTGTCATTCATCCTTAAAAACTTAGTTAGCCACAGAGAACACAGAGATCACAGAGGAGAAACAAACGGTTATCACGAAATTTCGATTCACCTTTTGGGTGAACAAGCAGAACATGAAGAAACCGTTTCTTTCTCTGTGTCCTCTGTGAACTCTGTGGCTTGAATTAAGGTTTTTGGGTTCATAAAATACAGGCATTATTTGGAAGGTGGGCAAATGACCGGACTGACGCATTTTTCTGAAATGGGACGGGCACGCATGGTGGATGTCTCGGACAAACCCGGCACGCAGCGCGTCGCAGTCGCCAGCGGTGTGCTGCGCATGCTGCCCGAGACGCTGGCACGGATACGCTCCGGCGGCATCGCAAAGGGCGACGTGTTGACGGTGGCCGATGTCGGGGCGGTGATGGCGGCGAAGCGCACTGCCGACATCATTCCGATGTGCCATAGCCTGGCGCTCGCCGGTGTGGAGGTCGAGTTCAGCGATATCCTTGAAACGGATGCCGGCGGATGCGTGGGTTTAAAGGTTTTTACGACGACACGTTGTGCCGGCCAGACCGGAGTAGAGATGGAAGCTTTGTGCGCTGCCAGTGTGGCGCTACTCACCGTCTACGACATGTGCAAGGCGATCGACAGGGGGATGCGCATCGAGCACATCCAGCTCGAAGAGAAATGCGGCGGCAAGAGCGGTGTCTGGCAGCGTGCGACTAATGTGTAGGAGCGGGCCATGCCCGCGAACGGCAATATCGCGGGCATGGCCCGCTCATAGATGATTCGGTTTTGTGGGTTCAATTCGGGAAGAGAGTTGGAATGATAAGGGTATTGTTCTTCGGGCCGGTCGCAGAACGCGTCGGCGCAAGCGAAATTTCAGTGGTGTTTAAAGCCGGGATGCGCTTGCAGGATCTGCGCGCGCAATTGCAGGTGTCGCACCCGGCGGCGTTCGAGATCGTGTGTTTCGCCGCAGTGAACGGCGAGCACGTGCTGGATATGTCGTTGCCGCTGGACGAGCGCAGCGAGGTGGTGTTCATGTCGAAATTTTCCGGTGGCTAAAATGAAAGAGGCAGTGCGTATCCAGCAGGAAGATTTTTCCCAGGACGAGGAGATTTCTGCGCTGCGCGCCGGCTCGAACCGGATGGGCGGTATCGCCACGTTCATCGGTTGCGCGCGCGATTTTTCGGAAGGCCGCGAGGTGACGCGGATCAGTTTCGATGCCTACGGCAGCATGGCCGTGGCGGAGATGAACAGGCTGCGCGACGAGGCGATCGCGAAATTCGGCTTGCTGGGCGCGCGCATCGTGCACCGCGTCGGCGTGGTCGGCGCGGGCGAGCAGATCGTGTTCATCGCGGCGGGCGCCGAACATCGCGCACCGGCGTTGCAGGCCTGCCACTGGCTGATCGACGAGCTGAAGCAGCGCGTGCCGATCTGGAAAAAGGAGATCACGCCGCAGGGCGATGCGTGGGTGACTGACCATCCATGAGTGCCTTGCCCAAAAATCCGCCGGTACTTATTTTTGTCGGACACTCCGGTTCCGGCAAGACCACGCTGATCGAGAAGCTGTTGCGCGAACTGAGCGGCAGGGGGTTGCGCGTCGCCACGATCAAGCATGCGCATCACAAGGTGGTGCTGGATACGCCGGGCAAGGACAGCTGGCGCTACAAACAGGCGGGTGCGGTGATGAGCATGCTGGTCACGTCCAGCGAGTTGCAACTGGTCGCCGATGCGGTCGACCGTCGTGAACCGGAACAACTGGCACGGCGTTTTCTGGGCGAAGCCGACCTGGTGCTGGCGGAGGGTTTTTCGCACGCTGCCGGCGTGAAGATCGAGGTGCTGCGTCGCGAATGTTCAGTGACTCCGCGCTGTGCCGTCGAAGACGGGCTGATCGCGATGGTCACCGATGTCGGCGAGGCCCATCCGCAGTTGCCGCATTTCGCGCTCGACGATATCAGCGGGATCGTTCAGTTCATGCTGGACCATATATCAAAATGATTGCCGACTGCACCGCAATCATACTTGCGGGCGGGGATTCGCAGCGCATGGGCAGCGACAAGGCGAATCTGCTGCTGGGCGAACAGACACTGCTGCAGCGCGTGATCGCGACGATGCAGCAGGTATTTCCCCATGTCATCGTCAGCGTCCGCCAGCCGCGTCCCGAAATCGATCTGCCGCAAGTCTGCGACGATCAGTCCGGCGAAGGGATACAGGGGGCCGGCCCGCTGGCGGGACTGGCGGCCGGTCTGGGCCATATCGCTACGCCGTGGGCTTTTGTGGTGGCCTGCGATATGCCTTTCGTGGAGCCGGGAATGGTCGAACTGCTGGCCGGATACCGTTCCGATTTTCAGGCTGTCGTTCCGGTCGTGCAGGGCCACCCGCAACCGCTGGCGGCATTCTATGCGGGCAGTTGCCTGGGTACGCTGCGCGCGCATCTGGCGGGCGGCGGCAGAAACAGTTTGCGCGCCGTGCTCGAGCAGTTGCAGGTGCATTATGTGGATGAGTCGGAACTATTGAAGGCAGATCCCGCGCTGCGCAGTTTCTTCGATCTGGATACGCCGCAGGATGTGGCAACCGCAAAGGAAGAATTTGCGGACAGGACCGGCCGGTGACTATGAAAACGCTTCTGCAAAGGTGGCAATAGCACCGGATTGCGTGCCGTCGTATCCGGGCAACGCGTTGACCGTGTCGCGGAACGCCGCGCTGTGCAGGATGTTGCGCGTGGATTTCAGCAGGCTTTGGTCCAGGGCGCCGGCTTTGCAGGCGAAAAGATAGTTCTCGCGCGCGATCGGGATGAAGTCCAGATCGAAACGCCTGGCTGCGGTCTCCACGCCAAATCCCACGTCGGCCATATTGCTGGCGATGTAAGCAGCCACGGCCGCGTGGGTAAATTCCGCGCTGTCATAGTCGGCTATGTTCCGGGTGTTGATTTTTTCCTTGGCAAGCAGCAACTCGAGCAATATCTTTGTGCCCGATCCGGTTTGCCGGTTGACGAAGCGCAGGTCTTTGCGCAGCAAATCCGCCAGACCCTTTATTTTTTTCGGATTGCCTTTCGCGATGAACAGCCCCTGGGTTCGATACGCCAGATGGATCAGCGCATGCTGCTTCGGATCCAGCCATTTCAGGTAGTGCTTGCCGGCCTGCTTGAATTCGCCGACCGGCACATGGAATCCGGCCAGGTCGCATTCGTTGTGTGCCAGGGCCGCGACGGCTTCGAGGCTGCTGCGGTAATTGATTTCAACCGGAACGTTGTCCGCGTTGAGTTGTTTGATCAGCGCATCGACAGCAAAGCCGTGGGACGCGGTGATGCGCATTGCGGCCGATTCGCTGGTCAGGATGGCTTCGAGCTCGGAGGCGAAGCTTTCCAGTATTGGCGTCAGGCGCGCGGTGGTGCGCTTGTCGGCCCAGATCAGTTTTTCTGCCAACGGTGTCAGCGACGTCCCTTTGCCCCTGGATTTCTGCAATAGCGGCGAGGAAAACTCGAGTTCGAATTCGCGCAATATTCCCCATGCGTGCCGATAGGAAAGATTTGCGCTGGCTGCCGCGCTGCTGATGCTGCCCTGATCGCGAATGGCGGTGAGCAATTTCAGCAGCAACGGCAGGGAGACCGCGCTTCCCTTGCGCCTTTTCAGGCTCCATTCCGGATGGATTTCAAAACTCATATATGCAATATATAACCTATTGAGGGTGTAAAGGCGGTGTGTTACCTTCTGTCCGAACAAATACCGATAACAATTATAAGGTGTATTTATGTTCAAGTTTGCATATTCAGCCAGGCTGTCCGGACGCGAAGGAAAAGCAAAATGAATCCGGCCCGTCAATCCGAGCAGATCGCTTCCATCCTTGCCGCACAACAAGACCGCCCCGGCGCATTATTGCCTATTTTGCATGATATCCAGGATGCATTCGGCTATATCCCTGCCGATTCGGTCGCGCAGATCGCCTTAGCGTTGAACCTGTCGCGCGCCGAAGTGCATGGCGTGATCACCTTCTACCACCACTTCCGCACCACTCCGCCGGCCCGGCACACGATACAGATCTGCTGTGCCGAGGCATGCCAGAGCATGGGGGCGGAACGATTGGTCGAGCATGCCGAGAAAAAATTGGCGGGCCGCAAGCAGGGCGATTGCGAATTGCAGCCGGTGTATTGCCTGGGGCTGTGCGCGATATCTCCGGCGGTGATGATAGGCGAGGAATTGCACGCGCGCGTCACGCCGGAAAAATTCGATGCGCTGCTCAAAAATCTCGGGAACAAGTCATGAGCATAAAGATATTCGTTCCGCGCGATTCCGCCGCACTGGCGTTGGGGGCCGATGCCGTTGCGCAAGCCATACTGGCCGAAGCTGCGCGGCGCAAACTCGACATCACCTTGGTGCGCAACGGCTCGCGCGGCATGTTGTGGCTGGAACCGCTGGTCGAGGTGCAAACCGCGACAGGGCGCGTCGCGTACGGTTCGGTGAGTACGGCAGACGTGTCCGCCCTGTTCGATGCAAATTTCCATCATGGCGGGAAGCATGCCCTGGGTCTGGGACTGACCGAGGATCTGGCGTACCTGAAAAAACAGGAGCGGCTCACTTTTGCGCGCGTCGGCACCACCGATCCGTTGTCGCTGGATGATTATATCGAGCATGGCGGCTATCAGGGGCTGCGCAATGCGCTGAACATGCAGGCCGCCGACATCGTGCAGCAGGTGACCGATTCCGGCCTGCGCGGACGCGGCGGCGCGGCCTTCCCGACCGGCATCAAGTGGAAGACGGTGCTGAACACCGCGGCAAAACAGAAATACATCGTGTGCAATGCGGATGAGGGCGACTCGGGGACTTTCTCGGATCGCATGCTGATGGAGGGCGATCCATTCGTGCTGATCGAGGGCATGACCATCGCCGCGCTCGCGGTGGGCGCGACCCAGGGCTATATCTACGTGCGCAGCGAATATCCGCACTCGATCTCGGTGCTGAACGAGGCAATCGGCGTGGCACGCAAGGCGGGCTACCTCGGTTCGGACATATTGAACTCGGGTAAACATTTTGAACTGGAAGTGCGCAAGGGCGCGGGTTCTTACGTGTGCGGCGAGGAAACTTCGATGCTGGAAAGTCTCGAGGGAAAACGCGGCATCGTGCGCGCCAAGCCGCCGCTGCCCGCGATTGCCGGTCTGTTCGGCCAGCCCACCGTGATCAACAACGTGATCTCGCTGGCCAGTGTGCCGATCATCCTGGCCAGGGGCGCAGCCTTTTACAGGGATTATGGCATGGGACGTTCGCGCGGCACGCTGCCGTTCCAGCTGGCGGGCAACATCAAACGGGGCGGCCTGATCGAAAAGGCCTTCGGCGTGACCTTGCGCGAGCTGATGTACGACTTCGGCGGCGGATCGGCATCGGGTCGGCCTATCAAGGCGGTGCAGGTGGGCGGGCCGCTGGGCGCTTATCTGCCCGAGTCGCAATGGGACACGCCGCTGGATTACGAGGCGTACACCGCACTGTGGGCGGTGCTCGGCCACGGCGGCATCGTGGTTCACGACGACAGCGCGGACATGGCAAAACTGGCGCGCTATGCGATGAAATTCTGCGCGATCGAGTCGTGCGGCAAGTGCACGCCGTGCCGGATCGGGGCGACGCGCGGCGTCGAGGTGATGGACAAGATCATCGCCGGCCGGGACGGGCCGGCACAGCTCGAGTTGCTGCGCGACCTGTGCGACACGATGCTGAACGGATCGATGTGCGCGATGGGCGGCATGACACCCTATCCGGTGCTGTCCGCGCTGAATCATTTTCCGCTGGATTTTGGCCGGGGGGATTTCGTTAAATAAAATTTCGGTCCCGTTAACAAATAATAGCGCGGCCACAGGAGAGCATCATGCTTGAGCAACTCAACGAAAAAGATTTTGGTACGCCACGGCGTATCTCGGAGCAGGAAGTCACGCTGGAAATAGACGGCATGCAGGTGACCGTCGCGGCGGGGACATCGATCATGCGGGCGGCTGCCGAAGGCGGCGTGAACGTGCCCAAGCTGTGCGCGACGGACAGCCTGGAGCCGTTCGGTTCCTGCCGATTGTGCCTGGTGGAGATCGAGGGGCGCAGGGGCTATCCGGCATCCTGCACCACGCCGGCGGAACAGGGCATGAAGGTGCGCACCCAGTCGCCCAAGCTGCAGGCGCTGCGCAAGGGCGTGATGGAACTTTATATTTCCGACCACCCGCTGGACTGTCTGACCTGCGCGGCCAACGGCAATTGCGAATTGCAGGACATGGCGGGTGTCACCGGCCTGCGCGAGGTGCGCTACGGCTACGACGGCGAGAATCATATCCACAGCGAGAAGGACGAATCGAATCCCTATTTCACTTACGACGCGTCCAAGTGCATCGTGTGCAACCGCTGCGTGCGCGCCTGCGAGGAAACCCAGGGTACCTATGCGCTGACGATTTCGGGGAGAGGTTTCGAATCGCGCGTCTCGCCGGGGCAGGACCAGCCGTTCATGGAGTCGGAATGCGTGTCGTGCGGCGCGTGCGTGCAGGTGTGTCCGACCGCGACGCTGCGGGAAAAAACCTTGATCGAACTTGGCCAGGCCGAGCACAGCGTGGTGACAACCTGCGCCTACTGCGGCGTGGGCTGTTCCTTCAAGGCGGAGATGAAGGGCAACGAAGTGGTGCGCATGGTCCCCGACAAGAACGGCCAGGCCAATGAAGGGCACTCGTGCGTCAAAGGCCGCTTCGCGTGGGGCTATGCGACGCACAAGGATCGCATCCTCAAGCCGATGATACGCGGCAGGATCACCGACCCGTGGAAGGAAGTGAGCTGGGACGAGGCGCTGGATTACGCCGCCTCGGAATTCAAGCGCATCCAGAAAAAATACGGGCGCGACTCGGTCGGCGGCATAGTGTCATCGCGCTGCACCAACGAGGAAGGTTATCTGGTGCAGAAGCTGGTGCGCACCGCGTTCGGCAACAACAACGTCGACACCTGCGCGCGGGTATGCCATTCGCCGACCGGCTATGGCCTGAAACAGACGCTGGGCGAATCGGCCGGGACACAGACCTTCAAATCGGTCGAGCATTCCGATGTGATCCTGGTGATCGGTGCGAACCCGACCGATGCCCATCCGGTGTTCGCCTCGCGGATGAAGAAACGCCTGCGCGAGGGAGCGAAACTGATCGTGATCGATCCGCGCCATATCGACCTGGTGCGCTCGCCGCATGTCCAGGCCGATTTCCACTTGCCGCTCAAACCGGGCACCAATGTGGCGATGGTTTCCGCGCTCGCCCATGTGATTGTCAGCGAGGGTCTGCTGGCGACCGAATTCATCGCCCAGCGTTGCGAGGACAAGGCCTTCCAGCAATGGCGTGATTTTGTCGCGCTGCCGGAGAATTCGCCCGAGGCGATGCAGGACATCACCGGCGTGCCGGCCGAACTGGTGCGCGGTGCGGCGCGCCTGTATGCGACCGGCGGCAATGCCGCGATCTATTACGGGCTGGGCGTCACCGAGCATGCGCAGGGCTCGACCGCGGTGATGGGTATCGCGAACCTGGCGATGGCCACCGGCAATATCGGCCGCGAGGGCGTGGGTGTGAATCCGTTGCGCGGGCAGAACAATGTGCAGGGCTCCTGCGATATCGGTTCGTTCCCGCACGAGTTGCCGGGCTACCGCCACGTGTCAGACTCGACCACCCGCCATCTGTTCGAACAGGCATGGGGCGTCGAGATCCAGCCCGAGCCGGGTTTGCGCATTCCGAACATGTTCGATGCCGCGCTGGACGGCAGTTTCATGGGCGTGTATTGCCAGGGCGAGGATATCGTGCAATCCGACCCGAATACCCAGCACGTTACCGCCGCACTTTCTGCGATGGAGTGCATCGTGGTGCAGGATATCTTCATGAACGAGACTGCGATGTATGCGCACGTGTTTTTGCCCGGCTCGTCATTCCTGGAAAAAGACGGCACCTTCACCAATGCGGAACGGCGCATCTCGCGGGTACGCAAGGTCATGCCGCCCAAGGCCGTCTATGCGGACTGGGAAGTGACGGTACAGCTGGCAAAGCGCCTGGGTTATGAGATGGACTACACGCATCCTTCCGAGATCATGGACGAGATCGCGCGCCTGACGCCCACTTTCCATGGCGTGAGTTACGAAAAGCTCGATAGTCTCGGCAGCATACAGTGGCCGTGCAACGACGAGGCGCCGCTGGGCACGCCCATCATGCACATCGACCAGTTCGTGCGCGGCAAGGGCAAGTTCATCATCACCAAGTATGTGGCGACCGACGAAAAGGTCACGCGCAAATTCCCGCTGATACTCACCACCGGGCGGATATTGTCGCAATACAACGTGGGCGCGCAGACCCGGCGCACCGAGAACGTGCAGTGGCATGAGCAGGACCTGCTGGAGATCCATCCGCATGATGCGGAGGAACGCGGTGTTGTGGATGGCGGCTGGGTGGGCATCCATAGCCGCGCCGGCGACACGGTGTTGCGCGCCAAGGTGTCTGAGCGCATGCAGCCCGGTGTGGTGTATACCACCTTCCATTTTCCCGAGTCGGGCGCGAACGTGATCACCACGGAAAATTCGGACTGGGCGACCAATTGCCCGGAATACAAGGTGACCGCCGTCCAGGTGATGCCGGTAACGGAGCCTTCCGAGTGGCAGAAGAAATACACGCGGTTCAGCAAAGTCCAGCATGAGTTGCTGGGCAAGGCCGAACCATCATCCGCCAAGGATAAATCCATTGCGTAACGCGATGAAACTCGCCGAGCCTGAATTCGAGTGCGTCAGCAGCGAGGCCATATCGCGCTGGCGCGACCGGCACTGGATGCTCGAGCACGATCAGCTGGCAGTCGAGATCCCGGTTGCACTGGAATTCAACGATGTCTCGCACGCTGTGATGCTGGCGACGCCCTGCGATCTGGAGAGTTTTGCGCTGGGATTCGCGCTGAGCGAGGGCATAGTCGGGAACCGCGCAGAATTTCGCCGTGCGGTAGTGGAAGAGAGCGCGCTGGGCATTACCGTGCATTGCGAAATATCCGGTCACGCATTTTTGAAACTCAAACAGCGCCGACGCAACATGACCGGACGCACCGGGTGCGGCCTGTGCGGGGTGGAAAGCCTGGAGCAGGTGTTTCGAGCGCTGCCTGCGGTGCCGGTCGCATCGCCAATTTCGGTATCGGCGATACGCGCCGCGCTGAAAAGTCTGGCGACTTTGCAGCCGCTCAATCGCCAGACCGGCGGCATGCATGCCGCCGCATGGAGCGGGCCTGACGGCAGGCTGCAGCATGTTTGCGAGGATGTCGGCCGGCACAATGCGCTGGATAAATTGATCGGCATGATGGCAGAACGCGGCCTGGGTTTTCATAACGGTTTCCTGCTGATCACCAGCCGTGCCAGCGTCGAGATGGTGCAGAAGGCCGCGACTGTCGGGATATCCAGCCTGATCGCGATCTCGGCACCGACCGCGCTGGCCGTCAGGACTGCGCAAGCAGCGGGCATGACACTGGTCGCATTCGCCCGCGGCGAAGAGTTCGTGGCCTATGCGCATGGCGATCGAATCAGGGAATCCGATTAAATCGGGAACGGGTTAATTATGGACATGAAAAATTTGATACACATGGCGAATCAGATCGGCTCCTTTTTTGAGGCGATGCCGGACCGGGAAGAGGCGTTGCTGGGCATCACAGGCCACCTGCATAATTTCTGGGAGCCGCGCATGCGCAGCCAGTTGCTCGGCTATATGGATACCGAAAACGGCAAAGACCTGAAGCCAATCGTGGTCTCTGCCATCCGCGCGCACCGCGGGAAATTATTGTCGCAATAATAATCATTATCGTTTAGGGTTCACCCTCCGATCAGAAATTAAGGGGTCTGATCGGTTTGGTGTTGATGCACTTAAAATACCCCCATTAACCAAAAACTGTGAGTTAACAACAACAGAAGGAGGCAGCATGAGTGGATTATTAGATAAGGAACGTACGATAGCCGGCGAGCAGTTCAACCGCTGGCTGGTCCCGCCCGCAGCCCTGGCGATACATCTGTGTATCGGCATGGCCTACGGGTTCTCGGTATTCTGGCTGCCGATGGCCAAGCTGGTGGGAAACGCTTCGGCAGAATGCGCACAGCAGTCGTGGGTTGCAGATATGTTCTCTACCCAATGCAACTGGTCCGTGCCCGAAGTCAGCGTCACCTTTACCCTGTTCATCTTCATGCTGGGCGTGTCGGCCGCGATATGGGGCGGATGGCTGGAACATGCCGGCCCGCGCAAATCGGGCTTCATCGCCGCGATGTGCTGGGGTGGAGGCATGGTGCTGGGCGGCGTCGGCGTGATGATGCACCAGCTCTGGCTGGTGTGGCTGGGATGCGGGATACTGGGCGGCATCGGCATGGGGTTGGGTTACATCACCCCGGTCTCCACGCTGATCAAATGGTTCCCCGACCGCCGCGGCATGGCTACGGGATTTGCCATCATGGGTTTCGGCGGCGGGGCGATGATAGGCGCGCCGATTGCGGTGGCCTTGATGAAACACTTTGGAAACGGCGATGCCAGTGCCGGCGTGGCGTCCACGCTGATCGCGATGGGCCTGCTCTACTTCATCGTCATGTCCGCCGGCGCTTTCGGCTTCCGCACCGCGCCTTCAGGCTGGTTGCCGGCAGGTTGGTCGCCAAGCGATGCGCAGACCAAGGCCATGATCACGGATCAGCACGTTCATCTTGCAAAAGCATGGAAGACCAAGCAGTTCTGGTTGATCTGGGGAGTGCTGTGCCTGAACGTCAGCGCGGGTATCGGTGTCATCGGCATGGCTTCGCCCATGCTGCAGGACATTTTCGGCCCGCTGCTGGTCGGCGCGTCCAGCAGCGAGACGGTCACACTGGAGCAAAAAGCGGCCATCGTCGCCGCCGCAGCCGGCCTGGTGGGATTGATCAGCCTGTTCAACAGCGTGGGGCGTCTGTTCTGGGCCTCGGTGTCTGACTGGATCGGGCGCAAGAACACCTATTACACGTTCTTCATCCTCGGCCTCATCCTGTACTGCACGATGCCGACCCTGGGTCACATAGGAGCTGCAGGGATGTTCGTGCTGGTTGTCTGCATCATATTGACAATGTACGGCGGCGGCTTCTCAACGATACCCGCCTATCTGGCCGATATTTTCGGCACCCAGATGGTGGGCGCGATCCACGGCCGGCTGCTGACCGCATGGTCGGCAGCCGGCATCATCGGCCCGGTACTGATCGCCAATTTGCGCGAAGCCCAGCTGCATGCCGGTGTGCCGAAGAACCTGGTCTATGACAATACCCTGTATATTCTCGCGGGACTGCTGGTGGTGGGTTTCTTCTTGAATCTGATGATCAAGCCGGTGGATCAAAAACACTTCATGACGCCGGACGAACTGGCCGAGGAGCAGGCGCTGACCCAGAAAGTGAGCCACAAGTCCGCCACTGCCGAGACCGCCGCTCGCGGCAGTTTCGGCATGGGCGGTGTGATCGCCTGGCTTGCCGTTGGGATACCGTTCCTGATCGGGGTGTGGTTCGCTTTGAGCAAGGCATCGGTACTGTTTTTCCACTAGGCTAGCTGTTTGAAATACTGGAAACCGCCCGGTGGGTTTAATCTGCCGGGCGGTTTTTTTTCGAGTTTCCGGGTTGAACCGTTATAAACTCAAATCAATGCCGGGACATTTTTCGTGTAAATTATCCTGGACTTGAAACGAATGGCGAATAAATTTTTGGAACAGGGCATATGGAATATTTATCTGTAACGAATGCACAGCAGTGCATTCTGGAATCCGTAAAATTGCTTGAGGCAGAGTCGGTCGGGCTGGAGCGGTCGCTTGGCCGCGTGCTGGCCGAGGCCGTGAGCGCCAACCGCGATCTCCCCCCTTATGATGTGTCGGCTATGGATGGCTACGCGGTGCGCAGCGCCGATCTGGCGAATATTCCCGCAACACTCGAAGTCATCGAGGACATCAAGGCAGGCGATATGCCGGGCAAGACAGTCCTGGCCGGCCGGTGCGCGCGCATCATGACTGGTGCGCCCGTGCCGCAAGGCGCGGATGCAGTGATCCGCGTCGAAGATACCGAGGCTTTATCTGAAGGCAAAGTACAAATCAATGCCGCCGTGAAACCCGGCAACGACATCCGTTTGCAGGGCGAGGGCATGCGCAACGGCGAGGTGGTGCTGACAGCGGGTACCGAGATCACACCCGGCGTGACCGGTGTGCTGGCGACGGTGAAACAGCCACAGGTACAGGTGTACCGCCGTCCGCGTGTGGCGATTCTGTCCACCGGCAACGAACTGGAAGACATGGATGATCCGGTCGATCCGGACAAGATCCCCAACTCCAACAGCTATGCGCTGATGGCGCAGGTCCAGGCGCTGGGCATAGAACCGGACCTGCTCGGCATCGCGCGGGACGACCCTGTCGAACTGGAGGAATATTTGCAGCGCGGCTTGAGATTCGATGTGCTGCTGGTTTCGGGCGGCACCTCGGTCGGCGTGCATGATTACGTCCGCCCGACCATCGAGGCATTGGGCGTGCAGATGAAGTTCTGGCGTGTCGCGATGAAGCCGGGACATCCGGTCGCGTTCGGCACGACCGCAAGTTGTGTATTTTTCGGATTGCCCGGGAACCCGGTTTCGAGCATGGTCTGTTTTGAAGAGTTTGTCGCCCCCGCATTACGCCGCATGATGGGGCATCAGCGTTTGTTCAGGCGTACCATGGCAGCGCGCCTGACGCACAACGTGAAGCATCAGCCGGGGCGCACCGAATTCGTCCGGGTGACGCTGGCGAAGGGTGAAGACGGTTACGCGGCAACCTCCACCGGCGCGCAGGGCAGCGGCATGTTGTTGTCGATGGCCAAGGCGGACGGCTTGATGCTTATACCCGCCGAAAGCACGGGTCTGGCAGCGGGCGAGCAGGTGACCGTGCAGTTGCTGGACGGCACGGTGTTCCAGGGTGAGGCTGGTTTCAGGGAGTGATTTTGTCGGGCTGGCATAGCTGACCCAGCGTGCTTTGCGTGAGCCGGATACCTGCAAACAAATAACCTGCCGATTCCAAATCCGACAGTCCTCCGACTTTGCTTCAAAATTGTTCCCGGCATGCCGGGGCACCCCGCCGCTATTTTGCAATCCCAATGATCTATCAAGCGCGATGTCCCGTTGGAGCTAAGCAGAGAAGCAGCTTTACATTGTCTGCGACGCTTGTTATCTTTCGGTCTGGAGATGGCATGCCTCCCGGAGTTTCTGCTCCGAACCGCCCGTAAGGGCTGATGATGCCTACCGATAACCCGGCAACGGGGCGGTAGGCATTTTTTCTGCCCGCTCTGCCGGAACGAACAATCAACCTGGGCGGAGATGATATGGGCTTCTATGGTTTTCTCGCAGTAGGCGGTGGCGCGGCTTTCGGCGCGTGGTTGCGCTGGTGGCTGGGCGTGCTGCTCAATCCGGTTTTTCCAACTCTGCCGCTCGGCACGCTGGCCGCCAATCTCACCGGCGGTTATCTGGTCGGCGTGGCGGTCGCTTTCTTTTCCGAACATGCCGGCCTGCCGCCGGAGGCGCGGCTGTTCATCATCACCGGTTTCATGGGCGGGCTCACCACCTTTTCCACTTTTTCCGCGGAATCGGTAACGCTGTTTTCCCGCGCCGAATATACATGGGCATTGGCGCATACGGCAGTCCATCTCGGCGGGTCGCTGGTGATGACGACACTGGGCATAGTGACGGTCAACCTGCTCAAAGCGAAGGGAGCCGCATGATGGATAACGGCTCGCAAGATTGCCCGTTCTGTCACCCCGACGGCATTCTGTTCGAGAACGACCTGGCTTATGCCAAACCGGACAAATATCCGGTCAATCCCGGCCACCTGCTGATCATCCCCAGGCGCCATGTCGCCGATTTTTTTCTCACGACCGAGGCGGAGAAAGCTGCGCTATTGTCGCTGCTCGATGAAGCGAAACATTACCTCGACGGAAAACATGCGCCCGCCGCTTACAACATAGGCATCAACGTCGGCGAAGTAGCAGGCCAGACGATCCCGCACGTCCATCTGCACCTCATTCCGCGCTATCAAGGCGATATGCAAGACCCGCGCGGCGGGGTGCGCGGCGTGATTCCCGATAAACAGCATTATTGAAAGGAGAGGAACATGGAAGGTTCATTTCTGAGATTCTACCTGCACGAGAACCAGCGTTGCCACAACCGCCTGGCCTGGGAATGGCTGCTGGAACAGGCCAACCACCTCGGCATACGCGGCGGCTCCGCATTCCGCGCCATGGCCGGTTTCGGCCGCCACCATCACCTGCATGAAGACCATTTCTTCGAACTGGCCGGCACGCTGACGGTGGAGGTGGAGTTCATCGTCACCGAAACGGAATCTGCGCAGCTCCTGGACGTGCTGCACCGCGAGAAACTCCGTGCCTTCTATGCCCACATCCCGGCGCGTTTCGGCGTGGTCAATCCCGAATCCTGCGATCCGGCGGAAAACGGCGGGAGCGCGTCATAACCGAAATCTGGGCGCAGGCGGCGCTGTGGCCCAGTTGCTCATCGGCGCGGCGCTCGGCGGCGCGCTGCCAGCGCTCATCGCTGCACCGCTGGGCGTCGTGATCCTGCTGTTGTCCACGGGCCTGACCTTCGGCACCATCTCGGCGCTGTTCGGGCTCTCGCACGGCGTTATCAACCAAACTGAATATTCGGTCATCGCCGCGGCAGTGGCGCGTCCGCCGGAGTTCGGCGATGAGGTGGAAACAGTGGCGATCATTGAAAGTTCGCGCCGTCATTATGCCGAGGTGCTGAAACCGCTCAAATCGCGTGTCGGAAATCTCACTGCACACTTCGAGATCAAGGTCGGTCACCCGGCAGAGAGTATCGTGCTCTACGCCGAAGACCATGGCATAGATCACATTGTAGTAGGCCATCGCGGTCATAGCCTGTTCGAACGCCTGTTGCTCGGCTCGGTGGGGCGCCAGGTGATTGCCTATGCGCCTTGCACGGTGACCGTTGTGCGCGCTTGAGTGCCAATCGTGGTGAAGTGTTATGCTGAACCATAGCCTGCAAACATAGAGAGAAGACCATGCTTAGAGCAGTTCTCGCGTTGCCGCGCACCGTCTGGTTGCTCGGACTGGTCAGCCTGTTCAACGATTCCACCAGTGAGTTGGTCTATCCGCTGGTGCCGCTGTTCCTGGCCTCGGTGCTGATGGCCGGGCCGCGCGCACTGGGACTGATCGAGGGTGTTGCAGAGGCGACCGCCAGCCTGTTGAAACTTTTTTCCGGCGTGCTGATGGATAAACGGGGCCATGCCAAGGGTTGGGTGGCGGGTGGTTATGGCCTTGCCGCGTTTTCGCGCCCGCTGTTTTATCTCGCAACAAGCTGGCCGGCGGTGCTGGTGCTGCGCTTCGCGGATCGCGTGGGCAAGGGTCTGCGCACCTCGCCGCGCGATGCAATGCTCGCCGGGGCGGTTGACAAAGACCGCCGGGGTCTGGCGTTCGGGCTGCATCGCGCGATGGACAATGCCGGTGCGGTGATCGGGCCGTTGCTGGCAGCCTTGTTGCTGGCGCGCGGCATGCCGCTCAAGGACGTGTTCCTGTGGTCTGTCGTGCCGGGGATTATCACCGTTATCCTGGCGCTCTCCATCAAGGAGCCGCCGGTTGTTCCGGCAGCAAACCGCCAGCTGTTCTCATGGAAGATGGCAGGCTTTCCGCCCGTTTACAAACGTTACCTGCTGGTGCTGGCCCTGTTCACGCTGGGCAATTCATCCAATATGTTCCTGTTGCTGCGGGCGAAGGAACTCGGCCTGCCCGATTACCAGGTGCCGCTGCTGTGGGCGCTGGTGTCGGGCGTGGCGATGGTGTTTTCCATGCCGCTGTCCGCGCTGTCCGACCGGATCGGGCGGGTGCGGCTGATACTCGCGGGCTGGATAGTCTATGGTTTGTTCTACCTGCTGCTGGGTCTCAACGGCTTTCACGCTGTGCTGCTGTGGCCGCTGTTCGCCTTCTACGGCCTGTTCCTCGCCGCGACCGAAGGCGCCGAGAAGGCGCTGGTGGCCGACCTCGCTCCCCGCAACCAGCTGGGCACGGCTTACGGCTGGTTCAACCTGACGGCGGGTTTCATGCTGCTGCCCGCCTCTATCCTGTTCGGCTGGCTGTGGCAGGGCGTGGCCGTCGAGGCGGCGTTCGGATTTTCCGCATCCTGCGCACTGCTGGCGGCGCTGCTGCTTGAATTCTGGGTGATGCGCGCGCAGCCTGCGGGAGGGCAAGCCGCTGCCTGTCCCCCTGCAACTGGGAAGGAATGATAAAGTGATCGTGCTGAACAAAGCTGCTATTGGAGATTCCAGAAGTTGAGGAAAAGGCATGGGCGTCGTGCGCCGGGTGTTGATCCGGCCGTGGCAGACGGCGGCAAAATCATTACCGATGAACTGCCGCAGACCGAAGCCGTATTGCGCGATGTCGCGCCGTAGCCACAGGGGAGTCGTGCAGCAAGATGATGCCCGGTATCCGATCCCGGGCAAGGCAGGATTTTCTGCCCGGCGCACGCCCAGCCAGAATGGACGGCATCCGTGTGCCAAATCGGTCAACAGACCCCGGCCTGTTTGCATGAATGTTGTGGGGGAATCATGAAAAGATCCAGTGTTGTCATGATGTGGGTTGTTCTCGGCTGTTCGCTGCCCGCGATGGCTGAACAACCGATTGTGCCGGCTGAAATTCCCGGTGTGGTCAAGGTGAATGCGGAGCAAGTGGTGGACTTGATAAACGGTCTTCCCGGCCTGGTCGTGATCGACTCCCGCCGAAAAGATGAATTCGAAAACGGTCACATCGAAGGCGCGCTCAACATCACCGATACCGGGATGACTCCAGCCAGACTGAAAAAGATCGCCCCGCGACGAGACACTCCGCTGCTGTTCTACTGCAATGGCGAACGTTGCCAGCGCAGCAGCATTGCCGCAAAACTGGCGCTGAAATGGGGATATGGCAAGGTGTTCTGGTTTCGCGGCGGCTGGCAGGAATGGAGCGCCAAATACCTGCCTGTCTCCAGGTAGTGCCTCGCCGAGCTTATTCCATGAACATCCAGATACTCTCGCTCAAATCCATGACGATCGGCATTCTGGTTGTGCTGGGCCTGCTTTCGATCCTGATGCTTTTTTTCACCACGTTTTATTTTCATAATGCCGCACTGGACCTGCAGACCAGGAGCCTGTCCCGCGTAGTGGGGGTGGCGAGCCAGGAAGTGGTAAAGCAAATCCATGACAGGACCTTTGCCCTGGGAACCGAGCTGCAGGGGCGCGGCGGATTCCGCGCCACATTGAACAGGCTGAAGCAGGGCGAGGCCCGGGCCGAAATACAAAAGATACTTGACGATACCTTCCTGCATGGTTCTTCCGACGCTTCGAGGATCGACCTGGTCAAGCTGCGCGTGTACGATCCCGACCTCAAATGGCTGGCGGAAAGCAGCCTCGGCATGAAGGGCCTGTCGGCACAATTTGATCAGGTGTTGTTCCAGCAGGTCGCAGTACGCCAGGGGGCAGAGCGACTCAAGGCGCTGGGCGGGTTATGGCTTTCTTCCTCCGGTCCGCTGTATTCGATACTGTTGCCCCTGGGAGGCCTGAAAATCACCGGCTATCTGGAAGTGGTTGTAAACCCCGTTTTTAACCTGTCCTCGGTTGCGTACATGACACACATGCCGCTGGCGATTTATAGCGCTGAAGGGGAGCTGCTCTATCAATCGTCGGACTCATCCGGGAAACAATCCAGGAAAACCCTCAGCATAGATTACTTCCTGCGCACCAACAGCGGCAAGACAGCATATCGCCTGGTCAGCCTGGACGACGTGGAACAGTTTAACCTCGACATGGCGCGCACCGAAACCATCGCCGCCTTGTCTTTCATAACACTGATCGCGTTGAGCATCATCGCCGGACTGCGGTATTTCAACCGATTCCTGTTCCTGCCCATGCATGCGATGCAAAACGAAATGGAACGCGCCGTGAAAGGGGATTTCTCCGCAACAGTGGGGAGTCACACCCTGAAGGAATTTCATGCTTTGGCTTCGGCCTTCAACATCATGGTGCTCAAGGTGGCCGACAACATCCGGCAATTGCAGCAGCTTTCCTTCATCGACGCGCTGACCGGCATCAGCAACCGGCGCCAGTTCGATCTGTCGCTGCAGGCCGAGTGGCAGCGCGCGCAACGCAGCCGGCAGGATCTGTCGCTGATCATGCTGGATATTGATTACTTCAAACGCTACAACGACAGCTATGGACATCTTGCCGGGGACGACTGCCTGCGCATTATCGGTGCCACGCTCGGCAGCCTGGTCAAACGCTCGACCGACGTGGTGGCGCGTTACGGCGGCGAGGAATTCGTGGTCCTGTTGCCCGACACCTCGGCGCAAAGCGCAGGTTTGATGGCAAAAAGAATCGCCGATGAAGTGGCCAGGCTGAATTTTCCCCATAAAGCTTCACCTTTGGGCGGCAAACTCACGGTCAGCATGGGTTGTGCAGCCTGCAAAGTCTCCAGGGGGAGCAAGCCTGACATGCTGGTGGCGGCGGCCGACGAGGCGCTTTACCGGGCCAAGGGCGAGGGACGCAACCGGTATGTTGTGACGGATGTGGTCGAGCCGCATTGACGGGCCCGGTCTTGCCGGCCCAGTGCGCAGGCTTAATTCCAATCGGTCTTTTCCCTGTGCCAGGGGGAATGATAAAGTGATCGTACCGAAAAATTTCTGTTGAAGAATTTGAACCAGGGAGTGAACATGAGCATTGCACGTATCGGCATCCTGACGGTCTCCGACCGCGCCAGCCGCGGCGAATATGAAGACAAGGGCGGGCCCGCGATCCACGCATGGTTTGCGCGCGTATTGACCAGACCATGGGAGGCTGTTGCCAGGGTGATACCGGATGAGCAGCCGCAGATCGAGGCGGCATTGCGCGAGTTGAGCGATGCTGAAGGCTGTTGTCTGATCGTCACCACCGGCGGCACCGGCCCGGCATTGCGCGATGTCACGCCGGAGGCGACCGAGGCGGTGTGCAGCAAGATGATGCCGGGATTCGGCGAACTGATGCGTGCAGCCTCGCTCAAGTTTGTGCCCACCGCGATCCTGTCGCGCCAGACCGCGGGGATACGCGGCAAGTGCCTGATCGTCAACCTGCCCGGCAAACCTTCGGCGATCGACGACTGCCTGAATGCGGTGTTTCCCGCGATTCCCTATTGCATCGACCTGATAGAGGGCGCGTATCTGGAATCCGATCCGGAGCAGTGCAGGGTGTTTCGCCCCGCTCACGCCAAACCCCGATAAATGCTGTTCGTTGTCCTTGTCCTGAAAATACCGGGTTCGCCCCGTCAATTCATTGATGCTGGCAGTTTTGCGCGTGCCGATAGTTATGGAAGTACCAGTGCGGGCGAAGGTTGGCGTTGATTGCGTAATATAATGTCCAGCGTGCATCCGCCGCTTGAATTTTGATATGGAGTCAATTTGAAATGAGTCGCCTGTTATTGCTGGTTGTCATCGCGGCGGTGGTTTATCGGCTGATCCGGTCTTATCGCAAGAACATGCCGCAACAGGATAATCCGGTTGTCGAGGATATGGTGCGTTGTGCGCATTGCGGTGTGCATTTACCCAGGAGCGAGAGCATCCTGGCCGGCGGGAATTATTTTTGCGGTGCGGAACATCGTGATGCCTATCGCAAATGAGCATAGCGCCGCACATGAGTCCTCAACACGCGTCGTGAGCGATGACTGATAATACGGCTGCAGATTTCCCCACCGTCGATTTCTGGCGTTCCCTGCGTTATTTCAATTTATACCGGCTGATGCTGGCCGGAATTTTTGTATTTCTTGCTGAAATATTCAGTTCTTCGTTGTCGCTGGGCACGCACAACTGGAAGACATTCTTTGTTTCAAGTCTGTTATATGCCGCGGCAACGGCCGCTTCCTTCGTTCTGCTCAAGCTGCGGTGGCCGCGATTTACCCTGCAATTGGCAGGCCAGGTCATAGCCGACATTGTCGGCTTGACGGTGCTCGCCTATGCCAGCGGAGGGATACAGAGCAGTATCGGCCTGTTGTTGCTGGTTTCACTCGCGGCGGCCGGACTGATCAGCCGCGGCAAAATAACCTTGTTCTTTGCCGCTTTGGCCAGTATTGCCGCGCTGCTGGAACACGCTTATGCCGTGCTGTACAACGATGCGGATGCAGCGCTGTTTGTGCAGGTCGGATTGCTGTGCATGGCCTATTTTGCGGTGGCCTGGCTGGCGCACACGCTGGCGAAATATGCCGTGGACAGCCAGTTGCTGGCGCAACGGCGCGGCCGCGATCTGGTCAGTTTGTCCGAGGCGAATCGTCTGGTGATGCGGGATATGCAGGATGGTGTGCTGGTCGTGGATGGAGAAGGCGTGATCATGCAAATGAATACCCGTGCCGAACAATTGTTGCGAAAAAGTATCAGCCCCGATAGTTCCTTTGCTGCGGCTTTTCCGATTCTGTTCGGGCAGTATGCATTGTGGAAACAGACCGGAAGCGCGAGCCGGGGTATCCTGCAGCTGGATGTGGGGTTGCAAGCCAGGGTGCGCTTCGTTGCTATCGAGCGCAATACGGAAAATGGCGCGGTGATCTTTATTGAAGATATGCGGCGGGTCCGTGCCGAAGCTCAGCAGATAAAACTGGCCGCCCTGGGGCGTTTGACTGCGAATATCGCCCATGAAGTGCGCAATCCGCTGTCGGCGATCAGTTATGCGACGGAACTGCTGCAGGAACAGCAGGGCGATGCCAGTAACCGGCGCCTGTTGCAAATCGTGCTGGATAACACACATCGCATCAACCAGATCGTGCAAGACGTGATGCAGTTGAACAGGCGTGATCGCGCACAGCCCGAGGTGTTTGAGTTGGCAGCGGTTTTGCGCGGTTTTGCGGAAGAGTTTGACCTGGCCGAACGGCATGCCGGGGTAATGGTGCTGGCTGGACTGACGGCAGGCGAAGTCTCCTTTGACCGGGGTCATTTGCGCCAGGTGCTGTGGAATTTATGCCGCAACGCGCTGCGCTACGGACGCAAATTGCCGGGCAGCCTGGTGCTGGCGATGAGTGCCGGGGATGGGCTGGTGACGCTGGCTGTGCAAGATGATGGTCCCGGCATCTCCGTCGAACACCAGGGCAAGCTGTTTGAGCCATTTTTTACCACCGCGCATGAAGGCACAGGTTTGGGTTTGTATATCGCCAAGGAGTTGTGCGAGGCAAATGGTGCGCGGCTGGAATATCATGCGGACGAGGAACTGGCGGGCGCTTGTTTTAGTATAACGTTCGGCAATATACACAGGGATGGCGGGGTAGATGAGTATGGCGGATAACGACAGGACGAAAACGCTTAGTGTGCTGCTGGTGGACGATGAGCCGGATATTCTCGAGTTGCTTGAACTGGCGTTGCGCAAAATGGGGCTGGAGGTGGACAGGGCCGGAAATATGCATGAAGCATTTTCCCGGTTGGCGGCGCAACGATACGAACTGTGTTTGACCGACATGCGTTTGCCGGATGGAGATGGCTTGCAGGTGGTTCGGCATATCGCGCAACGCAATCTGGATGTGCCGGTTGCGGTGATCACCGCGCACGGGAATATGGAAAATGCCGTGACCGCGTTCAAGGAGGGCGCGTTTGATTACCTGAGCAAGCCGGTTTCGCTGGACCAGTTGCGCACGCTGGTGAAGTCCGCGCTGAAGCTGCCGCAGTCAGGCACGTCCGGCGACAGGATACTGCTCGGCCATTCGGCTGCCATGCAGAAAGTGCGCGACCTGATCAAACGCGTGGCGCGCAGTCAGGCCCCGGTGCATATCAGCGGCGAATCGGGCAGCGGCAAGGAGTTGGCCGCCCGGCTCATCGTGCAAAGCGGTTCCCGGCACGATCAGCCATTCATCGCGGTGAATTGCGGGGCCATTCCGGCCAACCTGATGGAAGCAGAATTCTTCGGCTGTAAAAAAGGCGCATTCACCGGCGCGGACAAGGACCGCGACGGTTTTTTCCAGGCGGCCAACGGCGGGACATTGTTTCTCGATGAGGTTGCGGACCTGCCCCTGCCCATGCAGGTAAAGTTGCTGCGCGCGATACAGGAAAAGCGAGTGCGCAAGATCGGCGCCACCGGCGAAGAGCCCGTGGACGTGCGCATCATCAGCGCGACGCACCACGACCTTGCCGAACGGGTCCGGCAAGGCGCATTTCGCCAGGATATGTATTACCGCCTCAGCGTGATCCCGATCCAGATGCCGGCACTGCGCGAGTTACGGGAAGATATACCGGAAATCGCACTGCGGATTCTGGAACGTTTGTGCGGTGATGCGGACGTGCGCTTTTCACAGGCCGCATTGAGTGCCTTGCAACGCTACAGTTTCCCGGGCAATGTGCGCGAGCTGGAAAACATCATCGAAAGGGCATTGGCGATGTGCATGGACGGGATTGTCGAAGAGCAGGATTTGCTGCTGGTGCCGGTGGAACAGAATCAATCCGATAATGCCGCCCTCAGCAGCAAATATCCGTTGCCGAAATATCTGGATCAGGTCGAGAGGCAGGCATTGCTTGAGGCATTGGAGCAGACCGGATTCAACCGCACCGCTGCGGCAAAATTGCTGGGGCTGACCTTCAGAACCATGCGCTACCGTATGGAGAGACTCGGTATCAGGGATCCGAATGGCGCGGACGCCGATGAAAATTGATGTGCCCATGCGCGTCGATGACGAAGGACTGCTGTCCGGATGCGAATATATCCCGTCGCCCAACTGCGACGACCGCCCCGCCGGCGCCATCGAATTGCTGGTGATACACAACATCAGCCTGCCGCCCGGCGAGTTTGGCGGCGATGGCGTGCAGCGGTTGTTTACCAATACCCTGGATCCGTCCGCCCACCCTTATTACGCAACCCTCTCCGGATTGAAGGTGTCTTCCCACTTTTTCGTGCGCCGCGACGGCCAGATAATCCAGTTCGTACCCTGTTTGCAGCGTGCATGGCATGCCGGAGAGTCCTGCTGGCAGGGTGCGTTCCGCTGCAACGATTTTTCGCTGGGCATCGAACTGGAGGGCAGCGATACAGTGCCGTTCACCGACGCACAATATGCGGCGCTCAATCGCCTGACCATGGCATTGCGTACTGCCTACCCGATACGGGGCATAGCGGGGCACAGCGACATCGCTCCGCAGCGCAAGACCGATCCCGGCCCCTGTTTCGACTGGGTGCGCTTTCTTGCGGGACTGTGCGAAACATAAGGGTTTTCTGATGCACTCGGACTCATGAATCCGGCCGAGAAACATCAGGTCATTTTTTGCTTGCAATATTTTTGTTAGCTACTACAATTAGCCATGCTGCTAGAAAAAAATACTAGATGTAGTGGTTTTTGGTTTTTTTGGGTTAACAAGGTTTTCAAGGGAGTAAGTATATGTTGCATGCCGCTACCGATAGCATTCCAACCTCTCCAAAGCATGACAATAACGTTACCGATTCTGTTTCATCCTCTTCTTCGTCTTCCAAATCATTCGATCAATACAAGGTAATCCGCCGCAATGGTTCGGTGGTTGTCTTTGAGCCGGCCAAGATTTCGATCGCGTTGACCAAGGCTTTCATCGCGGTGAACGGCGGCCAGGGTGCCGCGTCTGCGCGGGTTCGTGAAATGGTCGAGCAATTGACCGGTGGTGTTGTCTCGGCGTTGTTGCGCCGCCAGCCGCATGGCGGGACGATGCATATCGAGGATATTCAGGATCAGGTCGAGTTGGGGTTGATGCGCTCCGGTGAACACGATGTCGCGCGCACCTACGTGCTGTACCGCGAAGAGCGCTCACGTTCGCGCGCCAAATCCAGGGCCAAAGAGCCGGCGCATATTCTCAATGTCACCGGTGAGGATGGTGCGGTGCGACCGCTCGATCTGGATCGCCTGTCCGCATTGGTGCAGGATGCATGCGCGGGTCTGGGCGACGCGGTTTCCGCAGATGCGGTCATCAAGTCGACAATCAAGGATCTTTACGATGGTGTGGCGTTGCACGAAGTGCGCAAGTGCCTGGTGCTTTCCGCGCGTTCGTTGATCGAAAAAGAACCGGCTTATAATTTTGTCACGGCACGTCTGCTGTTGAATACCATTTGCAGCGAGACGCTGGGCGAAGAGATCGCGCCGGGAGATATGGCGACGCGTTATGCGACCTATTTTCCGCAGTTCATCAAACAGGGTATCGCTGCCGAATTGCTGGATTCGCGCCTCGGGCAGTTCGACTTGAAGCGTCTGGCCAGGGAGCTGGATGCGCAACGCGATCTCCAATTCGGTTATCTCGGCCTGCAAACCCTGTATGACCGGTACTTCCTGCATATCGAAGGCAAGCGCATCGAATTGCCGCAGGCATTCTTCATGCGCGTCGCAATGGGGCTGGCACTGAACGAGATCGATCGCGAAGCGCGCGCGGTGGAATTTTACCGTCTGCTGTCCAGCTTCGACTTCATGAGCTCCACGCCGACCCTGTTCAATTCCGGCACGCAGCGCTCGCAATTGTCTTCCTGCTACCTGACCACGGTCGCGGATGATCTGGACGGGATTTATGAGGCGATCAAGGAAAACGCACTGCTCGCGAAATATGCCGGCGGCCTGGGCAACGACTGGACGCCGGTGCGCGCCCTGGGTGCGCATATCAAGGGTACCAACGGCCAGTCGCAGGGCGTGGTGCCGTTCCTGAAGGTGGTGAACGACACCGCTGTGGCGGTGAATCAGGGCGGCAAGCGCAAGGGCGCGGTGTGCGCCTACCTGGAAACCTGGCATCTGGATATCGAGGAGTTTCTGGATCTGCGCAAGAACACCGGCGACGACCGCCGTCGCACGCACGACATGAACACCGCCAACTGGATCCCCGATCTGTTCATGAAGCGCGTGATGGAAGGGGGCGACTGGACCCTGTTCTCGCCGTCCAATGTGCCGGATCTGCACGACAAGTATGGCGCCGATTTCGAGCGCGCCTATACCGCTTATGAAGCAAAAGCCGCCAGCGGTGAACTCAAGCTGTTCAAGAAGGTCGCTGCAGCCAGCCTGTGGCGCAAGATGCTGACTATGCTGTTCGAGACCGGCCATCCGTGGATCACTTTCAAGGACCCGTGCAACATCCGTTCGCCGCAGCAGCATGTCGGCGTGGTGCACAGCTCCAACCTGTGCACCGAAATCACCTTGAACACCAGCGACAGCGAAATCGCCGTGTGCAATCTCGGTTCGATCAATCTGGTTGCTCACCTGCATCCAAAAGGACATGAGAAGGCGGGGCAGATCGACCATGACAAACTGCGCCGCACCGTCAACACCGCGATGCGCATGCTGGATAACGTGATCGACATCAACTACTACGCGGTCGACAAGGCGCGCAATTCCAATCTCAAGCACCGGCCCGTCGGGCTTGGCATCATGGGTTTCCAGGATTGCCTGCACGAGTTGCGCATCCCGTATTCATCCGATGCGGCGGTCGAGTTCGCCGACCGTTCCATGGAGGCCGTGTGTTACTACGCGTATTGGGCTTCAACTGAGCTGGCTGAAGAACGCGGCCGTTATGCCACCTATCGCGGCAGCCTGTGGGACAGGGGCATCCTCCCGCAAGACTCTCTCGAATTGTTGCGCCAGGAACGCGGCGGCTATGTCGAGGTGGACATGTCGGCCAGTATGGACTGGGATATGTTGCGTGCCCGAATCAAGCAATACGGCATGCGCAATTCGAATTGCATCGCCATTGCGCCGACCGCAACCATCTCCAACATCATCGGCGTGTCGGCCTGCATCGAGCCCACTTACCAGAACATCTTCGTGAAATCGAACCTGTCCGGTGAATTTACGGTCATCAATGATCGCCTGGTGGCGGACCTGAAGCAACTGGGTCTGTGGGACGAAGTGATGATTGCCGACCTGAAATATTTTGACGGCACCCTGGCGAAAATCGACCGTGTCCCGGCAGCGTTCCGCAACCTTTACGCAACCGCGTTCGAGGTGGAGCCGAACTGGCTGATCGAGGCGGCATCCCGTCGCCAGAAATGGATAGACCAGGCACAGTCGCTGAATATATACATGTCCGGTGTATCCGGGCGCAAGCTGGACGAGACCTACAAGCTCGCATGGCTGCGCGGATTGAAGACCACCTATTACCTGCGCACGATGGGCGCGACCTCGGCGGAGAAATCCACCGGAAAAGCAGGCGCACTGAACGCGGTACCAACGAACGGCGGCGGGGTGGAAGAAGCCCAGTTCTGCTCGATTGATAACCCGGAGTGCGAAGCCTGCCAATAGGAGGGCTCCTCAATCTGGATTGCGGCGAAAGCTAACTTGCATGGCAAGTTAAGCCCCGCAGGGGCGGCTGAAGCCACAACCGGAAACGAAGCTTGTCAGCAATAGACAGCTGAAAGAAGTTAGAGCAAAGGAGAAGTATAAGATGCTGAATTTTGATGAAGAGATTAGCCCCGCAGCAATGTCATTTGGCATGCCGCGCACTGCCGGTTTTGGCGATGCTTCCGTTAATCGCGGAGCACTCGTTCAAGAGCAAGAGGCAAAACGGGTCGATCCCTCAATTCGGAAGACGCCGGCTTCAACCGGGCGCATTCGCGTGGAAGACAAGCGCATCATCAATTGCAAGGCGGACGTCAACCAGCTGGTACCGTTCAAGTACAAATGGGCGTGGGACAAATACCTGGCCGCCTGTGCCAATCACTGGATGCCGCAAGAAGTGAACATGACTGCGGATATCGCGCTGTGGAAAAGTGACAGGCTGAGCGAGGACGAGCGTCTTCTGGTCAAGCGCAACCTCGGATTTTTCACTACTGCGGACAGCCTGGCTGCGAATAATATCGTGCTCGGCACCTATCGCCACATCAGTAATCCGGAGTGCCGCCAATACCTGTTGAGACAGGCGTTTGAAGAAGCGATCCACACTCATGCCTATCAATACATCGTGGAGAGCCTGGGCCTGGATGAAGGCGAGATATTCAACATGTATCACGAGGTGCCCAGCATACGCGCCAAGGATGAATTTCTGCTGCCATTCATCGACACCCTGACCAACCCCGCATTCGAGACCGGCACCCCGGAGGCGGATCGCCAATTGCTGCGCAGCCTGATCGTGTTCGCCTGCATCATGGAAGGCCTGTTTTTCTACGTGGGTTTCGTGCAGATACTCGCGCTGGGCCGCCAGAACAAGATGACCGGCGCGGCCGAGCAATATCAGTACATCCTGCGCGATGAATCCATGCACCTGAATTTTGGTGTCGATGTGATCAATCAGATCAAGATGGAAAATCCGCATCTGTGGACTGCAGAATTTCGCGAAGAAATTCGCGGCTTGATGCAAAAGGGCGTGGAGCTGGAATATGCCTATGCCGAAGATACCATGCCACGCGGTGTGCTGGGTCTGAACGCGACGATGTTTAAAGAATACTTGCGTTTTATCGCCAACCGCCGCTGCCAGCAAATCGGTGTGGATGTGCTGTTTCAGGGGGCGACCAATCCGTTCCCGTGGATGGCAGAAATGATCGACCTGAAAAAAGAGAAGAATTTCTTTGAAACCCGCGTCACCGAATATCAAACCGGTGGCGCGTTGTCCTGGGATTAGCGACATAGTCCATTCGCGGGCACGTAACCTCGCCCTGGGGTGATGGGTGGGAGTCGTAAAGTGTGCCGCAAACCAAAATGGCCTGGCTTATTTAGCCAGGCCGTTTTACTTTGGGTTGGGGAAACTGATTTAATGATTTCTGACCAAGTCACTATAAAGTCATGATGCCTCCTGACGGCGAGTCCCCGGATTCAGAGTCAGAATTTGTCCGATGGGAGCCGGAGCGATCGAAACCGTGACGGCTGCTCGGGCAGCTTCAAGGCTTGCGGTAAAGTCATATCAAATTCGATTTTTGATTCGAAAAGGCGTGCTTTAAGAAGTAAGAAAACCAGAACGAGCGGTGTGCGTAACCAAAAGCCCGGTTGAAATTTTACGCAATGACATGAACGGTAAACAGCCGATTTTAATTGGGTTGTGACGGAACAATTCAATGTGGCGATCAAAACATTCGAGAGCAGCTGGATCAACAGGGGAGTTATCAAAGTTCATGATTGGGGGGCTGTGGCTCCGGATTGACGCCAGGGATCTTGCATGGCTATGTCCCCGGTTGGACGGGCGAATGACTGCATTTGAAGCAGGCCGAATATTTTCCATGCATCCATCGCACTTGCCAAACATGGAAAGAAGAGGGGAGATAAAGTCCGTGAGGATGGGCACAAAATCCCCGTTGCGAATTTACGAACGTGCTGATCCGGATGATCTGAAAAAATAATGCACAAAAAAAGGAAAAAAACAACAACTAATTGTTGACATTAAAAATAATTCATATAAAGTTGCAACCGCAAGATGTAGTTGAAAAATACATCGTTGGGTACTACCCCTAGTACTCAAAGCCACACAATAAAGGGAATTCGATTTGCGCATACTTTACCTTCAAAAAGGAACCAAAGTTTAATGCTACCTTTTGTGCTTATGGCGCAATTAATGAATATCGGGAAATCTTCTCAGGGTTTTTGCCCCTCCAAAAAATTGGTTGATCACCTGAAGCCGGTTAGGCCAGACGATCGAACATTCTGCAAATTTAAGTCAAGTAGATAGCTATGAACGATGCCTCAATACTGGCTTCAGGGGTTGGTGCAACTCAAATTAGATTCCCGTCGAGACGGGGCTATGTTTCACAAATTGCGCCCAGGGACGGTTTATTTGACATGCAGGGCGGATTGATCTGTCAAAGGGGTGTGGAGGTTGTTGATTTTATTGTGCCTTGAGGGCGGGCTTGTTTGCCGCGAATGTAGCCGCTGATTTATGCCGGCTGGTATACCCGCAAGGGATACGCTGTGGTTGCCACAGGCTGGTTGGTCAGCAGGACTTAAGGTAATGGCTTTAGCTCTTGCTTGCAGTTGAGCACGGGCTGGAGGTGCAGGTGCAGGTGCAGTAATCGTAAGTGTTGTATTTATTAACTTTCATCATTGAAGGAGAATTAAAATGGCAGCAAAGAAGAAAGCTAAACCAGCAGCAAAGAAGGCAGTAGCGAAGAAGCCGGCAGCAAAGAAAGTCGCTGCCAAAAAGCCAGCTGCTAAAAAGGCAGTAGCGAAGAAGCCGGCAGCAAAGAAAGTCGCTGCCAAAAAGCCAGCTGCTAAAAAGGCAGTAGCGAAGAAGCCGGCAGCAAAGAAAGCCGCTGCCAAAAAGCCAGCCGCTAAAAAGGCAGTAGCGAAGAAGCCGGCAGCAAAGAAAGTCGCTGCCAAAAAGCCAGCTGCTAAAAAGGCAGTAGCGAAGAAGCCGGCAGCAAAGCCAGCCGCTAAAAAGGCAGTAGCGAAGAAGCCGGCAGCAAAGCCAGCCGCTAAAAAGGCAGTAGCGAAGAAGCCGGCAGCAAAGCCAGCTGCAGCAAAACCGGCAGCTCCAGCGGTAGCCAGGCCGGCAGCACCGGCACCTTCCGCTCCGGCACCCGTACGTCCGGCTGCTACATGGCCTTTTCCTACACCGGGAATCGGCAAGCCGAACTAGTCGGTGGTATCGCTGTGGTGGCAGCCCCTGATGTCTAGGTAGTATTCCGGGCAATAGGGGCTTACCACGGTGGGCTGAGCATTTTGGGCGCACTAACTGGTGCGTGCGCCTTTTTATTTCACCAACGCAATGTTGGTGTGTGCTTTTGTTCTCATTGCAAATTGGCCAATTTGCGATGGCTATTCTGCCCTCTGAATTTTATATGGTGCTATCGTAGCAGCGATATATTCATCCACCCGATACACAATGAGTTTCTATTCTGCCGAACTGCCTTACCGAGTCGATGCTGCAAGCTACTACGCCGCGCTGGCTGATTTGCCATGGGCGATATGGCTGGATAGTTGCGGCATGGCACGCTACGACATCATCACTGCCAACCCCCAGCGCACGCTGGTGCTGAATGGGGAATCTTCGGGGGGTGATCCGTTCGCATTGCTGCGCAACGAACTCGGTGAGCAAGCCGATCCAGTGGCGGATGTGCCGTTTGCCGGTGGAGCGCTGGGTTACTGGGGATACGATCTGGCGCGGAGACTGGCTCCCTTGCCGGATATCGCGCATGATGCCGGACAACTGCCGATCATGGCGGTGGGCATCTATGATTGGGCGCTGGTGCTGGATCATCAGCAACACACTGCACGTCTGGTTTCGCACCGGCGGTACGCAGAAACAGCTCACCTGTTGCCGCAAATATTGAGCCGCCTGCAAAACAAACCGGCACTTCCCCCGGACGATTTTCGCGTGCATGGAAAGATCACTTCCAACTTTACACCGGACAGCTACGCCGGCGCATTCGCATCGGTGCACAATTATCTAAAATCGGGTGACTGCTACCAGATCAATCTCGCGCAACGCTTCAGCGTAGCCGCCGGCGGCGATGCCCTGGGCGCCTATCTCACGCTGCGCAGCTTGAGTCCCGCGCCGTACTCCGCATTTCTGAATCTGCCCCAGGTCCAGATTCTTTGCGCCTCTCCGGAATGTTTCCTGCGCGTGCAAAACGGGAGTGTGGAAACCAGACCGATCAAGGGCACACGCCCGCGCAGCAGCGATGCGAAACAGGATAGCCAACTTGCCGAGGAGCTGCACAATCATCCCAAGGATCGCGCGGAAAACCTGATGATCGTGGACTTGCTGCGCAACGACCTCGGCAAAAGCTGCGCGCCGGGATCCGTGCGCGTGCCGAAACTGTTCGAGGTGGAAAGCTATGCCAACGTGCACCACCTGGTCAGCACGGTGGAGGGAAAGCTGGCTGAAGGACGCGATGCGCTGGATGTGCTGCGCGGCTGTTTCCCCGGCGGTTCTGTCACCGGCGCGCCCAAACTACGCGCCATGCAGATCATTGAACAACTCGAGCCGCACCGCCGCGGCATCTACTGCGGCGCGATAGGCTATGTCGGCTTCGACGGCAACATGGACAGCAACATCGTCATACGCACTCTGGTTTATGCGAATAATGAAGTTCTTTGCTGGGCTGGCGGCGGCATCGTGGCGGATTCCGAGGTGGCGGCGGAGTATCAGGAAACCCTGGACAAGGCCTCAGCCATGCTTAAACTGTTGCGACATTACGGAGGTGAATATGATGAATTTACGCAAGGCAGGTGAACGCGGCCACGCGCACCACGGCTGGCTGGAAAGCTGGCACAGTTTTTCGTTCGCCGATTACCGCGATCCGGACCATGTCCACTTCGGCCCGCTACGCGTGATCAACGAGGACATCGTGCAGCCCGGCACGGGCTTCGGCACACACGGGCATCGCGACATGGAAATCCTGACCTATGTGTTGAGCGGGACCTTGCGCCATCAGGACAGCACCGGAAGCAGCGGGGACATCCGCTATGGCGAAGTCCAAGTGATGAGCGCGGGTACCGGAGTGCAGCACAGCGAAGTTAATCCGTCCCCGGACGAGGCGGTGCATTTACTGCAGATATGGATCATTCCGGATAAGCAAAATCTGACACCGGGTTACCAGCAAAAGGAATTTCCGCTGGATGCCAAACTGGCGCGCTGGTGCCTGCTGGCGTCGCCCGATGCGGCGCAGGGTTCGTTGCTGATCCATCAGGACGCGCGCGTGTTGGCCGCGAGATTGGATGGTGCCGAGACGCTGGATTATTCGATAGCCGCCGGGCGTAAAGCCTATCTGCACGTTGCGCGCGGCAGCCTGCAGGCCAATGGACATGCGCTTTCTGCGGGGGATGCGTTGATGTATGAGGATGAGGCGGCGGTTGAGTTGAATGCGGCGAAGGGGGCGGAGGTGTTGTTGTTTGATATGGGGTGAACGCGAAAATCAAAGTCGCGGGGTGCGGCCCCGCACGCCGATTACTTTCTTTATGCGGCTAAAGAAAGTAATCAAAGAAACGCCGCCCCGGTTTGCCGCCCCTGCGGGGTACCCTCGATCAGCCGCAAGCAAGCGGGGCTGCGCAACTCGACCTGGCGGGGCGCACACCCCGCGCCCCACTGCGGGACTCGAACAGTGCTCGCCTAAACCTCCGCTCACTTGCGGCTGATCGAGGCGGCGCACAGGGGATGAAAAGCAAAAGCCAAAACCAAAACCAAAACCAAAACCGCATGGTGAGCAACAAGTTGCCACCTGCTTTGCAGACGTTCGCAAGTAAAAGTTAACGACACAAACCAGATAGTCTATTTTCTCAAAAGCAGAGCTTTAACCTTGAACATCTGCATTTTCGTAGTTGTTCCAGCCGCATGATTCACAAAGGCTGACGTATGGGGGATCAATTTCTAAGTCCGGTTCATAGACAGCCACGATGCGATACGAGTTGCACTTAGGACACGTCTTGGGTGCTGCCGACTCGGCATGAATGACCACAAGGCTCATCATGCCCAACAAGTTAGAAGTTGCATCTAGCGCGAGATGAGCTTCGAGCAAACTGGCCTTGGATGTATGAGTAAGCCAGTTAACAAGTTGCCAAGCTTCACGAGATGTCGTTTTGAGGTAGCTTCGTAAATGCTCGTTCCGTGATCCTCGGGCGAAGTGCTGCGCGATATGGGAGAACCAAGTGACAAAATCAGCGACTTTCGGTGGTTCAGTGCCTTCTGGAAGCTTGACATCCTTCTGTAACTCCTTTGCCAGGCTAACCAGCGTTTCCCGACATCGCATACCGACGGCCTGAAAGTCTTCAGCTTCCTTTCCAAGATCGACGGCATCAGATGCAGTTTCCCATCGTCGCCAAGTAGACCGGAGTCGGTCTTTGCGTGAAGGTGGTGCTCGTTTGGCATCACGAGAGCCAACCCTAGCCATAACGCCGACGTGAAAGGAGAGAGTGTAGTCGAGCGATGGGAACTCTTGCTGCGAGTAAAGGTTGGTGGGTTCCGTGATTACCCACCAGCGCCCCGGTTCGTCGGTATGGACATCCCAAGCTACATGCTCGGCACCAAAAACGACCTCGGATTTTATTCGCTCAAGATGCACTACTTTGTACTTAGTGTCTGCGCCTTTATTCAACTGCCATTCGACATATTCAGTGATCTCATCTCGTTGATGATCTGGTTCTTTTAACGCCACCCTCTGAATTGCAGCGATGGAAGCAGACTTCGGAATGGTGCAAGGAGTTTTCTTCGACATGACGAGCGCTGATACCTAGCGAGTGGAGCTAAAGCGCGCGCTTTAGCATAGGGTTAGGGTTTTTCATCTGGCTTGTCTTCAGTGGTTTGAGGGGCAGCACTTTTTGCTTCGGTAGCCATTTCAAACATTTTGCGTTGCAATGCCTCAGATTGTTTTGCCACTTGCATATTTTGTTCATCAACTGCTCGTTGACGCGCAGCATCGGTAGGATTGTATTGTCCATTGACCCAATTTGCGGGATTCTCTTCTGGATAATCCTCAAAGTGTTCAGACCATTCGCCCATGTTAAATCTCCTTTTTTAAAGTGCTGCGCTAAATTGAAGGAAAGTTAGCCTTCTGGACTATTAACAATAGCTTGGAATAAGTATTTTGATAAGCGATTGATTCATCGAGATCTCCCAAATTTATTGTTTCTCGTGTTGCATCATAGTACGGTCATTAGTGAATGTCTCCTACTGACACATTGCCACCCGATTTTAGGTTTTGTTTTTTCTTTTCATCCCCTGATCGAGGGCACCGCGCAGCGGCGGCAAACCGGGGGCGCCTTCTTTGGGTTACCTTTCTTGGCAAGACAAGAAATGTAACTGGCGTGCGGGGCCACACCCCGCGACTTTGACTTTGATTTGGCCGCAGAAAATAACGGCACCCGCTACGTCGCGTTCTTCACCCGGATGATCCTCACCACTTCCGGAATCCCGCGCAGGCTGCGCATGATATTGGCGAGATGCAGGCGGTTGTTGACCTCCAGGGTAAAATGCAGACCGGAGTATTCGCCCTCGTGGGTAAAGCTGATGTTCTCGATATTGGCTTCCGCTTCGGCGATCGCGGCGGAAACTTTTGCCAATACGCCGCGCCGGTCGGCAACCAGCAATTTGATGTTGACATCGAAGGGGCGGCTGATGTTTTTGTCCCATGCCACATCCAGCCATTGCTCGCCGCTGCTGCGCCCGCGACGCAGTGTCGGGCAATCGTGGGTATGCACCATCAGGCCTTGCCCGCTTTTGATCACGCCGACGATCGGGTCGCCGGGAATCGGACGACAACAGGGGGCGAACTGTACTGCCATGCCCTCCGTGCCTTGTATGGTGATCACGGGATTGGGCACCATTTCATTGGCCGTGGTTTCACCTATGCTGGCCAGTTGCCGCGCCACCACCACGTTGAGACGCCGGCCCAGACCGATGTCGGCAAGCATATCCTGGCGCGTTTTTACCCCGGTATCTTTCAGCAACTTGCCCCAGTGCGCTTCGTCCATGTCCTGCGGCTTGACTCCCAGCGATTGCAAAGCCTGGTTGAGCAGGCGTTCGCCGAGTTGTGCCGATTCGCCGGACTGCATGGTCTTGAGGAAATGGCGGATCTGGCTGCGTGCTTTGCTGGTGGCAACATAACCCAGCCAGGCGGGATTGGGCTTGGCATGCGAAGCGGTGATCACTTCCACGCGGTCGCCATTTTTGAGTTCGGTGCGCAACGGCACCAGTTCATGATTTACCTTGACTGCGATGCAGCGGTTGCCGATGTCGGTGTGCACGCTGTAAGCAAAATCCACCCCGGTCGCGCCGCGCGGCAGCGAAAGTATCTTGCCCTTGGGGGTAAACACGTATACCTCATCGGGAAACAGGTCCACCTTGAGATGCTCGAGGAATTCGGATGAATCGCTGCTCTGGCTCAGGCTTTCCAGCAGTTCCTGCAGCCACTGGTGGGTCTTCTTGTGCAGGTCGTTGATCGATTCATGGCCGCTCTTGTACAGCCAGTGCGAAGCGACGCCGGCCTCGGCGATCCTGTGCATCTCATGGGTGCGTATCTGGATTTCGATGGGCGTGCCAAAAGGACCGAACAGCGTGGTGTGCAGTGATTGATAGCCGTTCACTTTCGGGATGGCAATGTAATCCTTGAACTTGCCGGGGATGGGTTTGTATAAACCATGCAGCGCGCCCAGCGCCACATAGCAGGAAGCAAAATCATTTACCAAAACCCGAAAGCCGTAGATGTCCAGCACCTCGGCAAAGGCCAGCGATTTGCTCTGCATCTTTTTGTAGATGCTGAAGATGTCTTTTTCCCTGCCGGTGACATCCGCTTCGATGTGATACTCGGTAAGCCGTTGCCGTATCGCCTCAAGTATTTTTCCGACCACTTCGCGCCGGTTGCCGCGCGCCACCTGCAGGGCTTTCGCCAGCACCGAGTAGCGATTGGGATGCAGATATTTGAAACTCAGGTCCTGCAATTCGTGGTGCACATCATTCAGTCCGAGCCGGTTGGCGATTGGTGCGTAGATTTCCATGGTCTCGCGGGCAATGCGTTCGCGCTTGTCGGCAGCCATGGAATCGAGCGTGCGCATGTTGTGCAGCCGGTCGGCCAGCTTGATGAGGATGACGCGCACGTCGCGCGCCATCGCCAGCAGCATCTTGCGGAAGTTTTCCGCCTGGGCATCTTCAAGGGTCTCGAACTGGATCTTGTCCAGCTTGCTCAGCCCGTCGACCAGTTCCGCGACCGGTTTGCCGAATTTTTCAGCGACCTGCTCGGAGGTGACTTCGGTGTCCTCCACCACATCGTGCAACAGCGCGGCGATGATGGCCTGCGCATCGATGTGCAGCGGGGTCAGGATGCGGGCGACGGCAATCGGGTGGGAGACGTACGGATCGCCGGATTGGCGCATCTGGCCCTGATGCGCCGCACGGCTGAATTCTATCGCTACACGGACGTGTTCGACATCCTTCGGTTTAAGATAGGCTGAGAGTTCTTCTATTAATAAATCTGCGTCGGCCATGCATTATATTAATCTTGGATCGCGTTGCTTACGCCTGCCCGCGGTTCAAAATTTCCTTCCCCACCTTGCCCTCGCTGATCTCGCGAAGTGCCACGACGGTGGGTTTATCCTTGCTGTTTTCCACCAGATGGGCCGCGCCGTTGGCCAATTGACGCGCGCGATAGGCGGCGGCCAGTGTCAACTCAAAGCGATTCGGGATCTGTATGAGACATTCTTCGACGGTAATACGTGCCATGATTTACTCCGGTTTTTGTAACTGATTGATTAAGGCCTGATGCCGAGACAATTGCCTGGTGCAGCGCAGCCGGGCGGAAAGTACCACCGCACTGAGTTCGTGCAGCGCATCGTTCAGGCTGTCGTTGATAATAACATAATTGAATTCGGCGATATGGGCTACATCATCGCGTACCGCCGCCATGCGTTTTGCAATCACCGCATCGTTATCCTTGCCTCGCCCATTCAGGCGTTGTTCCAAAGCCTCCCTGGATGGCGGCAGTATGAAAATACTGATGCATTCCGGAAACAGGCGGCGAATTTGCGCCGCGCCCTGCCAGTCGATCTCCAGCAGGATATCGCGTCCTTTGGCGATTTCCTGGCTGATCCAGGTTTGCGAAGTCCCGTAAAGATTGCCGTAGACTTCAGCGCTTTCCAGAAACTCGCCGCGCTTTGCCATCGCGAGGAAAGTCTCGCGGCTGACAAAATGATAGTCCTTGCCGTCAAGTTCGCCGTCACGGGGACCGCGCGTGGTATAGGAGACCGACAAGTCGATGTGGGCATCGAGGTTGAGCAGGGCGCGCACCAGGCTGGTCTTGCCGGCTCCGGAAGGCGCGCTGATGATGAACAGGTTTCCAGACATAACTTACTCCAAATTTTGAATTTGTTCGCGCATTTGTTCGATGAGTATCTTCATCTCCATTGCGCTGCGCGACACTTCCGCATCGACCGACTTCGAGCCCAGTGTGTTGGCTTCGCGGTTCAGTTCCTGCATCAGGAAGTCCAGGCGCTTTCCCACCGCGCCGCCGTGGCTCAGGATGCGGCGCATTTCGGTGAGATGGCTGGAGAGCCTCGACAACTCTTCATCCACATCGATCTTGCTGGCGAACAGGGTGATCTCCTGGCGAACTCTCTCGTCCAAGATACCCTCTGGCGCATTCTGCATTGCCTCGCGCAAGCGTGAGATGAGCTTCTGCTCGTAGGCAGCGATCGCGGCCGGCACATGCGGCATCACGGCATTGCGTAATGCTTCGATCTTGTCCACGCGCTGCAACAGGAAATCCCTGAGTTTTTCACCTTCCCGGGCGCGCGAAGCCGAGAACTCCTGCAGCACATTTTGCAGCAGGTCGAGCAATGTGGCGCGCAATTCGTCTGCCGAAGCAGCGGGCGTTTCCAGCACGCCGTTCCAGCGCAGCACATCGGCCACGCTCAGAGTGCGCGCATCGGGCAGTGTGGCTTTTACTTCCTTGTCCCATGCGGCAAGTTGCTGAAGCAGGTCGCTGTTCAGTGCAGCACCGCTTTGTGCGGAACGCGCCGTATAGTTGATGCGGCATTCCACCTTGCCGCGCTGCAATTGAGCGGTGATCGCTACACGCAGTTCTCCTTCGAAGACGCGCAGTTCGTCCGGCATGCGCAACTGTATATCCAGATAACGATGGTTGACTGCACGCAGTTCGAGAGTCAATGATCCGCTGTCGAGTTCCGCGCTGGCGGTGGCGTAGCCGGTCATACTGAGAATCATGGAGAGAAACTTTCGAATAAAAGGCTGTGCTGGAGGGGCGCATTATATTACGATTACGCCCTGTGAAAATTTCCCTTTGACCATGAACTTCTCGATACACCAGGCCAGCCATATTGGTAATCGCAGATTCAACCAGGATCGCGTCGCGTATGTTATCAGCAACGATGCATTGTTACTGGTGCTGGCTGACGGCATGGGCGGGCATATGCACGGGGAGTTGGCGGCCAGCCTGGCCATTGATACTTTTGTCGAATCGTTTGGCCGGGTTACCCAGCCTAGTATTGCAGATCCCGACGAATTTATTCTGGAATGCATGCAACATGCCCACGAGCGCATCATGTGTCTTCCGCACGACAATGACATGGGCGGATTTCCCGGAACGACCTGTGTCGCCGCACTGATACAGGACGGCAGGATGTATTGGGGCCACGCCGGAGACTCCCGCCTTTACCTGCTGCGCGACGGCAAGGTGGCGGCCAGGACCATCGATCACTCGGCGGTGCAGCAGTGGGTCGAGTCGGGACAGCTCACTGCCGAAGAAGCGCGCGTCCATCCGCAGCGCAACCATATCACTCATTGTCTTGGCGGCATCGATGACGCGTTCTATATGGAGCACGGTGCACCCGTCGTGCTGCAATCCGGCGATGTGTTGTTGCTCGGCAGCGATGGTTTGTGGGGGCCGTTTACCGACCCGGAATTGGTCGAAGCATTTGCCGCCGGGTCTGTTGCGGATGCGCTGGATGAGCTGATTGCGGCTGCGGTGAGACGCGAAAACGGACACTCTGATAACGTCACCGGACTTGCGCTGCGTTGGGGTGACAGTGAAGCCGGACACGATACTGCCGAACCGGTCAGCCACGTCCTGGAGATTTAATAGCACTTGTACCTTTTACCTTTTACCTTTTACATTTTATCGAGAATCCATATATGCGCCCCAGCCAGAGATCGCCCAGCGAGTTGCGTCAAATACGTATCACCCGCCACTACACCAAACACGCCGAAGGCTCGGTGCTGATCGAATGCGGCGACACCAGGGTCATTTGTACCGCCAGCATCGATGAAAAAGTTCCGCCGCATAAAAGAGGCAGCGGAGAAGGCTGGATCACCGCGGAATATGGCATGTTGCCGCGCTCCACGGGTGAACGCATGGGCCGTGAGGCCGCCAAGGGCAAGCAGTCCGGGCGCACACAGGAAATTCAGCGCCTGATCGGGCGCAGCCTGCGCGCGGTGGTGGATTTGCAAAAACTAGGCGAGCGCACCATCCAGATCGATTGCGACGTGATCCAGGCCGATGGCGGCACCCGCACTGCCAGCATCACCGGCGCGTTCGTCGCGCTTTATGACGCGGTGAGGCTTTTGCTCGGCAAAGGGCTGATCAAGGAATCCCCGCTCAAGGATTTCATCGCGGCGATTTCCGTCGGTATTTACCAGGGCAAACCGGTCCTTGATCTGGATTATCTCGAGGACTCCATGTGCGACACCGACATGAACGTAGTGATGCTGGGCAACGGCCACTTCGTCGAAGTGCAGGGCACTGCCGAAGGCCACGCCTTCACCCGTGCCGAGATGGATGAACTGCTGGAACTGGCGAAAAGCGGCATCAGCGAGTTGATCGGGATACAGAAGGCAGTGCTGGAAAAGGATTAACAGGGTGTCGCAAAACTACTGCGAGGCGATGATGCTGCGTTGGAAGCCGGCGAAAAATGCGGGGTCGCGTAGCGATATACTTTGTGTAAACCGCATCTGCGACACGTTACTGGTGAAACCAGCCGATTGCGGGAGCAGATGCAGGCCGCTCTTCCTGCACCTGAGGGTTTCGCCCCGCCGTGTCAGAGCGGCTACTTTCTCGTCGACTTCCGCCTTGCCTGATCGCCTCTCGCTACGTTTTTCAATACCCTGTTGTGTTCTCCGATCGTCGTGAGTAGTTTTCCCTAACTATGCAAAAACTCGTCATCGCTTCCAACAATCCCGGCAAGTTGCGCGAATTCCAGTTCCTGTTGCAGCCGCTCGGTATCGAGGTGCTGACCCAGGCGCAACTCGGCATAAGCGAAGCCGAGGAGCCTCATGTCACCTTCATCGAGAACGCCCTCGCCAAGGCGCGCCACGTCAGCCGTTTGAGCGGACTGCCGGCGCTGGCGGATGATTCCGGCATCTGTGTCACCGCGCTGGGCGGCGCGCCCGGTGTGCTTTCGGCGCGCTATGCCGGATTGAATCCCAAGTCTGATCAACGCAACAATGAAAAGCTGCTGCACGACATGCAGGGTGTGGATGACCGCCGCGCACATTACTACTGCGTGCTGGTGCTGCTGCACCATGCCGACGACCCGCAGCCGCTGATCGCGGAGGGCGAATGGCACGGCGAGATCGCGCACGGGGAACGCGGCGACGGCGGCTTCGGCTACGACCCGCTGTTCTGGCTTCCATCACTCAACAAGATGAGCGCGGAATTGTCGCGCGATGAAAAACACGCGATCAGCCATCGCGGCAAGGCGCTGCGGGTATTGCTGGAGAAGTTGAAAGTTTCGTAGGGCGGGTCACACCCGCCATTCAAGCGTCATTATACGAATGTCTTGCCCCGAATTTATCGCGCAACGGCGGGTGTGACCCGCCCTACAAATCCATGACCATCCACTCCCTTCACCCTGTCGCCCTCAAATCGCAAGCCGTGAATTTTCAGGCCCTGCCGCCGCTGTCGCTTTATATCCACATCCCGTGGTGCGTGCGCAAATGCCCGTATTGCGATTTCAACTCGCATGAGGTGCGCGTGCCCACCTCCCCCGTCAAGGGGGAGGATAAAACACAAACGCTGCCGGAACGGGAATACGTTGCCGCGTTGATCCGCGACCTGGAGTTGTCGCTGCCGCTGATCTGGGGACGCAAGGTGTATACGGTGTTCTTCGGCGGCGGCACACCCAGCCTGCTGAGCGGCGAGAGCGTCGCGGAGATTCTGCGCAACGTGCGCATGCTGTTGCCGCTGGATCTGGGTGCGGAGATCACACTGGAGGCCAATCCCGGCACGGTGGAAGCGGCGCGCTTTGCGGCGTATCGGGAGGCCGGGGTGAACCGTCTGTCGATGGGCATCCAGAGTTTCAACGACACCCATCTGCAGGCACTGGGGCGCATCCATTCCGCCGATGAAGCGAAGCGCGCGATAGCAATCGCACAGCAGCATTTCGACAACATCAATCTCGATCTGATGTATGCATTGCCCAAGCAGTCTTTGGAGCAGGCTCTGCAGGATGTGCAAACCGCGCTGACGTTCAAGCCGCAGCATCTGTCCTGTTATCACCTGACGCTGGAGCCGAATACGCTGTTCTACCGCAACCCGCCCTCATTGCCGGACGACGATGCGAGCAGCGACATGCAGCAGCGCATCGAGGAAATGCTGGCGGCAGCGGGTTATCAGCACTACGAGACTTCCGCGTTCGCGCAACCGAAGCGCCGCGCCAGGCATAACCTCAACTACTGGAAATTCGGCGATTATCTGGGCATAGGCGCGGGTGCGCACAGCAAGCTGAGTTTTCCCGACGGGATCATACGCCAGGCGCGCTACAAGCAGCCTCAGGCATATATGCAGCAGGTCGGCAAAGGCGCCCCGATACAAACCGAAAACGGGGTCGGCAGCGAAGAACTGGGGTTCGAGTTCATGATGAATGCGCTGCGCCTGAACGAAGGCTTCGATAGCACACTGTTCAGCGAGCGCACCAGTTTGTCCCTGCTCGGCATCCAGCGCGAGCTGAATGAAGCCGAGCGGCGCGGACTGTTGATTCGGGACCATCAGCGTATCGCGCCGACCAGGATGGGGCAACGATTCCTCAATGATTTGCTGGAGATATTTCTCAGGGAAAAAATGTAGGCCCTGCAAAATGCTCCTCCCATGACAAGGGGAGGCTGGGAGGGGTTAAGAACCTTCGAACCCGCACTGGCGCCATGCCTCGAATACCGCCACTGCCACCGTGTTGGATAAATTCAGGCTGCGGTTATCGGGCAGCATCGGCAACCGCACGCGCCGCCCAGAATCAAACCGGCTCAGCACTTCGGCGGGCAGGCCGCGGCTCTCGGGCCCGAACAAAAAAGCGTCCCCGGTCCGGTAGCGCAACTGATAAAAATTTTGCGAGCCCTTGGTGGTAAGCGCGAACACCCGGGCCGGATCGAATGCCGACAGGCAATCATGCAAAGTGTCGTGTACGCGCAGGGTCGCAAACTCATGGTAATCCAGTCCGGCACGAACCAGTTGTTTGTCCTCCAGCGTAAAGCCGAGCGGTTTGACCAAATGCAAATGGCATCCGGTATTGGCGCACAGGCGAATGATATTGCCGGTATTCGGGGGAATCTCCGGTTGATAAAGGATAACGTGAAACATAAAAAATACCCGCTAAGTCCTTGTCATCATCATGAAAAACGGCTAACTTCCGCGTCTACCAAAGCTGAGTTGCAGAAAAATCTATTCAGGAGAGAATTATGGCGCGTCCGGAGAAAGTCCGCTTGGGCGATTTGCTGGTCCAGCAAAAATTGATTTCACAAGACCAGCTCAAGTTCGCGCTCGAGCAGCAGAAGCGCAGCGGACGCAAGCTGGGGCGCCTGCTGGTGGACAATGCTTTTGTCACCGAAGAACATATTTCCGAGGCGCTCGGCAAGCAACTTAACATTCCTTACATCAATCTCAAGTATTACAACATCAATATCGAATTGGTCAGGTTGCTGCAGGAAAGCCAAGCGCGACGTTTCCGCGCGATGGTACTGGAAGAGCGCAACGGCATGCTGCTGGTCGGCATGGCTGATCCGACCGACCTGTCTGCCTTTGATGAAATTTCGCGCATCGTCAGACGTGATATCGACATAGCGGTGGTCACCGAAGGGCAGTTGCTGGAAAGCATCGATCGCGGTTATCGGCGCACCGATGAAATCTCCGGGTTGGCGCGTGAACTCAGCGAGGACATAGGCGACAGCTATGTGGACTTTGGCGCGATGACGGATACTGCCGTCGGCACGGAGGAGGCGCCGGTGGTCAAGTTGTTGCAGAGCATGTTTGACGATGCCTCGCAGGTCCGCGCTTCGGACATTCATATCGAGCCGCAGGAAGGCCGGGTGGTGATACGTTTCCGCATCGACGGTGTGCTGCATGTGCAAACCGAAGCCGACAGCAAAATTGCGCCCGCATTGGTGTTGCGTCTCAAGCTGATGTCCGGCCTGGATATTTCCGAAAAACGGCTGCCACAGGACGGACGTTTTAACGTGCGGGTGCGCGATCAGCATGTGGATGTGCGTATCGCCAGCTGCCCCACGCAAAACGGCGAATCGGTGGTGATGCGGTTGTTGCGCCAGGACGGCGGAATGATCGGTCTGGAAAAACTGGGTATGCCGCCGGAAATGCTGAAACGCTTCCGCGAAATCATCCGGCGCAGCAACGGCATGGTACTGGTGACGGGACCAACCGGCAGCGGCAAGACCACCACCCTTTATTCCGCTTTGTCCGAGATCAACACCCTCAGCAAGAAGATCATCACCGTCGAAGACCCGGTGGAATACCGTTTGCCCGGCATCAACCAGGTGCAGGTGAACGAAAAGATCGATCTGACTTTTTCGCGCGTGTTGCGTTCCGCATTGCGGCAAGATCCGGATGTGATCCTGGTCGGTGAAATGCGCGATGCGGAGACCGCACAGATCGGACTGCGCGCCGCGATGACCGGTCACCTGGTATTGTCCACCCTGCACACCCGCGATGCGGCTGGCACATTGTTCCGCTTTGTCGATATGGGCGTGCCACGTTTCATGGTGGCTTCCTCGGTGCAGGCAGTGCTCGCGCAACGTCTGCTGCGTCGTGTATGTGAAAGCTGCAGTGAGCCACACAGCCCCACGCCCCAGGAAATAATATGGATGGAAATGGAAGGCTTGACGCGCGAACAATGGCAGGGATTAAAGCATGGCCGCGGCTGCTCGCATTGCAACGGCACCGGTTATCGCGGCCGTATGGGCGTGTATGAAATGCTGGAAATGAGCCAGGAAATGGTCGAGGCGGCGGGGCATGAAAGTGCCACCCGGTTCCTGGAAGTGGCGCGCGAACACTTGCAAGGGGAAACGATGTTGAATCATGCCATGAGAGAAATGAAGCGGGGGAATACCACGGTCGCCGAAGTGATGGGCATCAGTAATCGGGTAGAAGAATAACGATGGGCGTGTTTGCCTACAAGGGGCGCAACGGCCGCGGCGATCTGGTGGAGGGCACACTGGATGGCGATGACAGCGGCGTGATCGCCAACCAGCTTATGAACACCGGTATCACGCCCGTCGAAATCACCCAGTTTCGCGGTTTGCTTGATGGCGCATCCGGCAAGCCGGGCTGGATCAAACGCCGGCTTACCGAGAAGCCGGTCAGCCCGATGGACCTGATGCTGTTCAGCCGCCAGATGTACACGTTGCTGAAAGCGGGTGTCCCTATCATGCGCGCACTGGCGGGGTTGCAGGAATCCACACAGAACCCGGCCTTTGCTGCGTTGATTCAGGACTTGCGCGAAAGCCTGGATAGCGGGCGCGAACTCAGCTCCGCGATGCGCCGCCATCCCAAGGTATTCTCACCGTTCTATGTCAGCATGGTGCAGGTCGGTGAAATGACCGGCATGCTGGATGAAACATTCATCCGGCTGTTTGACTATCTCGAATTCGAGCGCGATATGCGCGAGCGCATCAGGACCGCGATGCGCTACCCCAGCTTCGTGATCATGGCGATGGCGGTCGCCATCATCATCATCAACCTGTTCGTGATTCCCGCTTTCGCCAAGGTGTATGCGGGGTTTCATGCCGAACTTCCGGCTATCACCAAAATGTTGATCGGCTTCTCCGGTTTCATGGTGAGTTATTGGCTGCTGATGCTGGCGATGCTGGTCGCAGCGGTAATGGGCCTGCGCTTCTACATCAGCACGCCGGATGGCCACTACAAGTGGGACAAGCACAAATTCAAGCTTCCGGTGGTCGGGACTATCATTCTCAAAGCCACGCTGTCGCGTTTTGCGCGCGGCATGGCGCTGTCATTCAAGAGCGGGATGCCGATCCTGCAGGGGATGAACGTGATCAGCCTGGTGGTGGACAATGAATTCATGCGCAGCCGCATCGAACAGATGCGCGATGGCGTGGAGCGCGGCGAGAGCATCCTGCGCACCGCAGTCGACGCAGAGGTGTTCAATCCGGTGGTGTTGCAGATGATCGCGGTGGGCGAAGAAAGCGGTGACATGGACGGCATGATGTTCGAAGTCGCCGAGATGTACGAACGCGAAGTCAAATACGATGTCGCCAACCTCAGCGCAAAGATCGAGCCTATCCTGATCGTGGCACTCGGCATTCTGGTGTTGATCCTTGCCCTGGGTGTGTTCCTGCCGATGTGGGATCTGGGCAGAGCGGCGCTGCACCAATGAAAAATGGTTCCCGGTTCCCGGCTCCCGGTTTCCGGTTAAACCGGAAACAGAAAACAGAAAACCGGCAATGCGGTTTCACGCTGCTCGAACTGATCATCGTCATCACCATCATTGTGTTCCTGATGGCGCTGTTCATGAACCGCATGATGTTCTACCAGGAACAGGCCGAGAAAACGGCCATGGAACAAGTGGCGGGCGCGATACAAAGCGCGCTGACCATGCACTACGGGGAGATACTGACGCGCGGGAAGCCGTCCGATGTGCCGGCTTTGGCCCAGGATAATCCGATGAACTGGCTGCAAAAAAAGCCGCGCAATTACTCAGGTGAATTTTATGATCCCACGCCGCAGTCGGTGGTGCCCGGCAACTGGATGTTCGATCTCAAGACGCGCGACCTGATCTATGTGCCGAGCAATACCAATTACTTCAAGCCGGGCAATGACGGCAGGAAATGGATACGTTTCCACGTTGCGGTAAACTACGAGGCGTCGCGCCTGCCCTCATTGCAAAACGTTCCCCATGAATTGACTGGAATAGTGTTCGAGCCGGTCGAACCCTATTCGTGGTTTTAACCCGATAACTTTATGATAAGCTGTGCCTGGCCTGCATTGACTCCCTGACTGATTAACGGAGATAAACAAAATGATTCACAGCAATCCGATTAATATTTTTCTATGGCACGAACTGGCGATCTTTTTGTTGATCGTCGCCTTGTTCGGTGTGGTATTGGCGCTGCTGCTGATCTTCAAGCCCCAGCTCATGGAACGGTTCAATCGCGTGGCGAATCGCTGGGTTTCCGCGCGAGCTATCAGCCAGTTGCTGGATCGCAGCGTCAGCATCGAGCGCTGGTTTCATCAACACCATCGCGCGGTAGGGATAGTCATCGTGCTGGGCTCGTCCTATATGCTCATCTACTTCGGGTTCCTGTTCGACAAGGCATACACGCTGCAGCGCTGGAGCGGGATGCTTCCGTCACAGCTGCTGGATGTCCTGCTCAATGCCCTGGTGCTGGTTGCATTGATCGGCGGCGCAGTCGCGCTGGTCGTGGGGGCTTTTTTCTGGTTGCGTCCCAGCCTGTTGCGCGGCATGGAGGAAGAGGCAAACCAATGGCTGTCCTCGCGCCTCGCCACCAAAGTGCTGGATGAACCGCACGGTCAAGTGGATCGCTTTGTTGCACGCCATGCGCAAAGGGTAGGCTGGTTGTTGTTGCTGGGCAGCATATACCTGTTTTTTGTCACGTTCCGTTGGTTGGTGTAGCCCTCGCGACGCGGTGCGGCGAAGCCGTCCGGTGCGGGAGCGAGGCCAGCAAGAGCCGCTCATCGGTGATAAGTGCCGCTCATCGGTCGAATAAATCCCGCTTATCGGTTGAACAAGTGCCACTCATCGGTTGAAGCAGATAGTTGTTGCATTTGAATCAGGCTTTGCATAAAGTGAGTTCTGTCTGATAAAATCCTGCTGCGGCAGGGATTTAGCGGATGAATTAAATGTTCTGCAATAATTTGGGCTGCGGCCCTTCAGACGAGGCTCGGATCGAGCCGATAACATTAGGAGATTTAACAAATGAATAAGCAAACTGGTTTTACGTTGATTGAACTGATCATGGTGATCGTGATTCTGGGTATCTTGGCGGCCACCGCGTTGCCGAAGTTTATTGATCTGAGCGGCGACGCGCAGCTGGCGGCAACGCAGGGTGTGGCTGGCGCGTTGGGCTCGGCATCTGCGATCAACTACGCTGCGCGTTCAATTAACCCTGCCAATGGTGTTGCTATTGGAAATTGTACGGCTGTGGCTGGCGCGCTACAGGGCGGTTTGGATTCCAATTATTCAATTGGGTCCTTGGCTGTTACTGCTGGCTCGGCAGTTACTTGCACTGTTACCGGCCCAGGCTCAAAGACTGCAACCTTTACCGCTCTAGGCATTTAAGCTGAGTTCATGCTCTATGCAGCCTGCCTGATAGCAGGCTGCTTTTTTATGTTCGGTTTCGCCACCTCGGGATAATAAGGGATAGACCACGGTTTCCCGGGATAATAAGGGACAGACCACGGTTTCCTGACTTTTTAAAACATGGCTGCAAACAAAACATAGGGAGGCTTTGGCCTCCCTTGTTTTTAGTCTACCGTTTGCGTTTTTGCTACACCGCAAGCCGTGCGAAGACGTTATTGGGAGAATGATTGAACATGCGTTTGAGTGCCGAGCAAGTCGACGCGATCAAGCAGGAAACCGGATATTTTTTCGGCGCTCGGGCAGAGGTGTGGTTGTCTGGTTCGCGCGTGGACGACGATCAACGCGGCTTCACGCTGATCGAATTGATCATGGTGATGGTCGTTGTCGGCATTCTTGCTGTCGTAGTCGTCCCGCGATTTTTTGACGCTGATGTATTCAGATCGCGCGGTTTTGCCGATCAGGTGCAAGCCACATTGCGCTACGCGCAGAAGGAAGCCATCGCGCAACACCGGAATGTTTGCGTGGCAATGACTGCCAGCGATATTACCTTGACCATCGCCAATGCCATCCCCAGCCTTGCGACTAGCCCTTGCAATACAAATCTGGCTTTACCCGGGCAAGCTACCAATAAAATCAGCACGCCATCCGCGGCGATTACGCTTTCTCCTGCGACGGCGTCCTTTGTTTTCGACGCATTGGGCAAGCCCAGCGTCGCTAATACGATTGTCATAAGCGGCGCAACCAACAACATTGTCGTGGAGGCCGAGACCGGCTATGTGCACTCGCCATAGACAGCGCGGCATCAGCTTGGTCGAGCTGATCATGTTCATCGTGATCGTCAGCGTGGCGCTGGCGGGCATACTGCTGGTGATGAACGTCACGACTAAAAGCAGCGCCGATCCGCTGGTGCACAAACAGGCATTGGCAGCTGCAGAATCGCTGCTGGAGGAGGTCGAGTTGCAGGATTTTATTTCTGCGGCTGGCGCAACTGTTCCGGTAACCCAGGCGAATCGTGCCTCTCTGTATCACATCGTCAGAGATTACAACGGGTTCCCCAATGATGCCACGACCGGCATTTATTCGGTGAACGGAACTACCATCGCCGGGCTGGGGAATTACTACGCGAGCGTGAGCGTGGCCAATGCGGCACTGAACGGGATTGCTGCGGGCAGTGCGGTGCTCATCACTGTGACCGTGACCGATCCGCAAGGCAATGCCATGCAAATTTCCGGATACAGGACGGCTTATTGATGCATACGCGGCATAACCGACAATCCGGCTTTACCCTGGTCGAGATGATCATGGTGATAGTCATCACCGGCATCATCGGCGGCATCGTGGCTGTGTTTCTAAAGGCCCCGATCGACCAATACATCGCTGTCGGACGCCGCGCCGAACTCACCGACATCGCCGACACCGCCATCCGCCGCATGGCGCGCGATGTGCGCACTGCGGTGCCGAACAGTGTGCGCGTTACGGGTGCTTGTCCCGTTTGTGCCATTGAGTTTCTGCCGACCAGGGATGGCGGACGGTATCGTGCAAATACGGGCGGCAACAATAATATTTTGATTTTTGGTTCCGGAGGGACGACCACATTCGACATTGTTGGTACTGGAATTCCGATTGTCGCCAACACTGATTATATTGTTGTTGGCAGCACGCAATCAGACGGCGTGCCGCCGTATGACCAAACAGGAACGGGCGTTCTGCGCAAAGTTACAGCAATGGCAAACGGCAATACGACGATTACATTCGCAGCACCTGCATTGCCCGTATGGGCAGAACTCCCCTCGCAGCGATTTGATGTGGTGGATGCTGCTCAGCAAGCCGTTACTTATGCATGCGAGGGAGTGAACACAGTCAATCAGAATGGCACCGGCCAGCTCGTGAGGTATTGGAACTATGGTTTTACGCACACTACGGGTGCTACGAAAGCCATCCTTGCCGACAAGGTTAGCGCATGTACGATTGACTATGCTATTCCCAACCAGCGCTTCGGACTGCTGGCGGTTCGTTTGACGTTGACCAGCGGCGGCGAAAGCGTGAGTCTGTACAACGAAATTCATGTGAACAACGCACCATGATGAAAAAACAAACCCTCTCCCCTTGCCCCTCTCCCAGTTTGGGAGAGGGGAGATGTTCCCTCTCCCGCTCGCGGGAGATAACCAGCGACTTGCCCGCTTGCGGGCTTAGTCGAATGGCTAGTTGCTCCATCAGGGTTAGGGAGAGGGTGCGCGGCTTCAGCCTCGTCTCAGCCATCTTCCTGCTGGTGGTGATCGCGGCACTGGGCACCTTTGCCGTCACACTTTCCACCACCCAGCAACAGAGCGCAGCACTCGACGTTATGGGTGCGCGCGCCTACCAGGCGGCACGTGCCGGGATTGAATGGGCGGCGTTCGGCGTTTCGCAAACTGCTGCGGGCGCGCAGTGGACCGGTTGTGTCCCGACGACCAATATGGGCACGCTGGGGGGAACGCTGGCGCCATTTACCGTGGCGGTGACTTGCACTTCCGCATCGTATACTGAGGGTACCCACCGATCTGGATCTACAACGTGACCGCAACGGCAAACACGGCAGGCAATCCGGGCGACATAGGCTATGTCGAACGCGTCATCACCGTGAAGCTGGGCAAGTGATTCAACACACCTTATTCCAATACTATTTTTTCCAATATTATTTTTAAACAAAATAATATTCATGTAGGGTGCGCTTTTAATTTCGAAATGGAATGACCTCCTTGTGAGAGAAAGAATTGTGCGGGTGAGTATGCTTGAGATTAGAGCTTCGCAGAAGCGGCAGGCGGTGATCGCCGTTGGGCGTGCCCGGCGCGCGCCGGAATTGAACGGGGCTCAACCAGGTGTTGCCAAATTCTGCGGCTTCGCTGCCACTTGTCGGTCGTTCGCCACCTCTTAGCCAGTTACCCCCTTGCCGAATATGCCGGCCAGGTTTAACGTCGCGCGGCATGCAACGCGACTTCGCGTATGTAGGAGATGACAGTCATGTAGGGTGCGTTCCACGTTGTCAATTCCGCCCAACCTTTGGTTGGCTGCGGATTGCCTGCCTTTGGTGCGCCATCAAGGGTTGGTGCGCAAGCGCGCCCTACAACTGCAACATAGGGCACGGTGGCGATGCGGACTGCGTCGAGCGGCAGATGACAGTTACAATTGCGCAGTAAACCTAGAGGCGAACATGAAAATCTGTGCGTGTACAAAGAATGTGCAAGAAATGAAGTCTGACCCCAATACCGCCATAGGACTGTTCCGCAGACTAGGGATGCTGGCTGCAAAGCGCGGCCTGTTTCCCCTTGCTTTTGCTGCCGCGCTGCTTGCGCTACCCGTAATTGTTGAAGCGGCGACGTGTACCAGCGTGAATAGCAGTCGCTGGAACCGAAGTCAGACGTGGAGTTGCAACGCAGTCCCTACCAGTGCTGATAATGTAGTCATTGCTTCCGGCTTCGCCATTGATTTAAGAAATGGCAGTGCAAATTCCCTGACCATCCAGAACAACGGTAGTTTGGCCGATAACAATGGTACCTACACGCTCACCATTTCAAACAACGCAACGATCAACGCCGGTGGGCAGATTGACTTCTCGCAAAATGACAGCAACTTGATCGTAGGAGGGGTATTCTCCAATGCCGGTACAGTAACGGCAGGCGCAGGCACATTTACCTACAATGGTAACTTTACCAATACCGGCACCTATACGGCTGGAAGCAGTGCGATGACCGTGGCGGGAAATTTCTCCAATACCGGTACTTTCACCAGCGGCTCCGGCACGGTAACGTTGAATGGATCATCGGCTCAAACCATCAGCGGTACCAGTCCGGTCACATTCAACAATCTGACTGTGACCAATGGCGCCAGCCCGAACATCACGCTTGCCACCAACGTAACGGTAACAGGCACGCTTACCGGCACGGTCACGCTTACTTCCACCTGCCCGACCGATTACACGCTGACTTCAACCACGCCGGCCCAGGTATTGCATAGCTGTCCCCCTCCACCAACCGTCACCGCCATCGCACCAAACACCGGCCCGACTGCTGGGGGCACCAGCGTCACCATCACCGGCACCAACTTCACCGGCGCCTCCGCCGTGACCATCGGCGGTGTTGCCGCCACCGGCATAACGGTCGTGAACGCCACCACGATCACTGCCACCACCCCGGCGGGAACGGCAGGCGCTAAAAACGTGGTTGTCACCACGCCCGGCGGCTCCGGCACTGGAACTAACTTGTTTACTTATGCGGCGGTGGCCACCGTGACCGCCAGCCCGACTCTTTGCGTCAGTGACTCCAGCAACGGGGGTACTTATGCGTGGGGAGGGCTTACCAATGTTGGCGCTCAGGATGGCGTATATGCAAGCGCGGGTGGTTACAACTCAAGTGTTACCGAGTATCTGAAATGCACCGGCTACGGGTTCAGCATTCCAGCGGGGGCCACTATTAACGGCATTACTGTCGGCGTATGGCGCTATTCGCGTAAAACTATGATAGATCAGGCAATGCAACTCGTTAAGAGCGGTATTGTTCAGTCAACCAATCTTGCGACAGGCACGAATTTCCCGGGAACAAATACAGAGACCTTATATGGAGGGTCAACCAATCTGTGGGGCAACACGTGGACGGCCGCAGACATCAACAGCGTGACTTTCGGCGCCGCATTTGCCGCAAAACGCGGCCCCTATAACTCGACAGATACCGCATTCGTGGACTACATGCCGATCACCGTTGATTACACCTTGCCGGCGTTCCCCACAGTTTCTTCCATCAATCTGGCCAGCACCAACCCGAGCAACCCTGCCACTGCTGTTTCCTGGACGGTAACTTTCAGTTCCAGCGTGACTGGTGTGGACGCCACCGATTTTGCGCTGGTGCAGGGGGGCGGTGTGACGGGTGCTTCCATCACTTCGGTAACGGGTGGCGGTGCCACGTGGACAGTTACTGCTAACACAGGTAGCGGCACCGGCACGTTGGGTTTGAATCTGGTGGATGACGACTCGATCATCGATGGAGGCGGCAATAAATTGGGCGGAACAGGTGCCGGGAATGGCAATTTTACCGGGCAGGTTTACACGATTTCGACGCCACTGACCTGCGTCACCGACAACTTCAGCACTGGTACGCTTGATCCAACTTTGTGGAGCGTTAAAACCATACTCGGCCCCTATTTGCCGCAGGTCATCAATGCCGGCGGCGGCGATTACCGCTTGAGGCTGACAGACACGCAAAACAACGAGGCGACATTTGCGCAACTCAATCGTACTTTTCCCGCCGCCGGCAACAAGGTGGTGCTGGAAATCGATTACTTTTCTTATGGTGGGAGTAACCCCGGCGCGGACGGGATTGCCGTGACGTTTTCGGATGCCACCATTGCCTCCACCACCGGCGGCTTCGGCGGCTCTCTGGGTTATGCGCAGAACAATACCAACCCCGGTTTCGGCGGCGGATGGCTGGGCATCGGGCTGGACGAATACGGCAATTACCCGTGCAACAACGAGTCGCGCACTGGCTATCCCGCCGGCTGGACAGACCCCGTTCTCGGGGCGGGTGCGACGGTTTGCACCGGCTCAGGTGGCGGCAATCATTACGTCGCGATACGCGGCAGCGGCAGCGGCACGACCGGCTACAACCTGCTTGCCAACACCGGAATCATTACCGCTACTGCACCTACACTGGCAAACAGCGGCGCAGGCGCCACTCCCTACCGCTATCGCTTCACCCTGGATCACAGCGACAGCGTTCATGCCTATGTCACGGTGGAACGCGATACCACGGGCACCGGCACCAGCTACACGACGCTGGTGCCGAAATTCGATGTGAAAGCCTCCAGCGTACAAGCCTCTGTCCCCGCCAACTGGCTGGTCTCCTTTACCGGTTCGACCGGAGGCTCCACCAATAACCACGAGCTCAAACAAGTCAAGGTTTGCGCCAATACCATTGCCGGCGGCGGACCGGACCACCTTGAAATCGATCATCCATCCGGCACCGGCCTGACCTGCACACCCAGCACGCTGACCATCAAGGCCTGCACCGATGCCGCCGTTCCATGCGTAACCCCCTATACCGGCGGAGTCACCGGCACATTGAGCGCCACCGGCACACCCACCGTGAACTGGTCCGGCGGCAGCGGTTTTACCATTCCCGCCGGCAGCAGCACCGTAACCAAGGATGTTCAAGTGACCACGCCCGGCAGCGTGGTGTTCGATGCGACCAGCACTCCGACCGCTTCTTCTGCTACCACCTGCAACTTCGGCACGCCCGGTTGCACCTTCACCGCATTTGATACGGGCTTCCTGGTCAGTGCGCCCAATCACGCTGCGGAAAGTTCTTCCACGCTCACTGTCCAGGCCGTGAAAAAGGCCGACAACAGCCTGGCGTGCGTGCCTGCTTTTGCCAGTACCAGCAAGACCGTCAACCTCAAGTGCGCCTACAGCAATCCCGCTACCGGAACCTTGCCGGTGCGGGTCGGCGGCACAGCGTTGAATGCCACAGCCAGTACTGGATCTGCATGCGACGGGACAGGCGCAAACGTCGTGCTGTCATTTGATGCAAGCGGTATAGCCACGCCGGCATTGCAATACGCCGACGTGGGACAGATGAACGTCAGCGCCGCTTACACCGGCACCGCGGGTGCGCTGGACGCGGGTCTGAGCATGATAGGCACGGGTTCCTTTATTGCCGCGCCTGCCTCGTTTGGTTTTAGCGCAATTACCGGGGGGCCAATCAAGGCGGGCAATTCTTTCAGTGCCACCGTGTCGGCTCTGAATAATTCAGGCGCTGTGACGCCCAACTTCGGCAAGGAAACCACAGCGGAGGGCGTGACGCTTACCAGCAATCTGGTTAACCCCGTGGGCGGCACCAATCCAACGCCGGGTAATAACATCATTCCAGGTAACGAGTTTGGCGCAGGCGGCATGGTGAATGATGCCAACGGCGTGGCGACCGTGAACAACCTGAGCTGGGGCGAGGTGGGCAGCATTACATTGACGGCCGGCCTGACCAGCGCAAGCTATCTCGGCTCCGGCTTGAACCCGACAGGTACAAGTGCAACGGTTGGTGCGTTCATCCCTGATCATTTTGATACCGCAGTGATTGCAACGGCCACTACTCCGATGTCTTGCCCAACCGGTTTGACTTGTCCGACTTTGTACAATGGATTCGTCTATTCAGGTCAGCCGTTCAGCGTGCAGGTTACGGCCAGGAATTTGGCGGGTGGCACGACAACCAATTATCACAGTGCCTATGGCCTGTCGAACAATGTCACGCTTAGCGCATGGGATGCACTGGGGAGTGTGGTCACTCAGAATCCCGGCAGCGGTGCGCTGGCGAACACTACGCTGGCTTCGACGGCTTTCAACAGTGGGGTGGGCTTGACGAATACCCAGGCCTACACATTTGCGACCTCGCCGACATCACCCACCGATATTTTCCTGCGGGCGGTGGATGCGGTGAATACATCGGTGACCTCGCGCCGCGCGACACCGGCAACTTCTGTCGAGGGCGGGGTCAAGGTGGTGAGCGGCAAGGTAAAGATATCCAATGCAAACGGTTCCGAGTTGTTGCCGCTGCCGTTGACCGCCACGGTACAGTATTGGAATAACACTAGCTGGCTGGCCAGCACGACCGATAGTATTACCCAGTTCAACACCAATCTCAGCACGGCTGGCGGCAACATCGTCTCGACCATCGTGAACGGACTGGGTAGCGGAGTCAGCGTGGCCACACCCGGCATGGTGACGGTGGCAGCCGGGGCAACAACCTTTACGCTGAACAAACCCGGAGTGGTCGGCAGCACGGATATCAGCCTGAACGCACCGAGCTACCTGCTTGGAAGCAGCAACGGCGCGGGAGTCAATCCGAGCAAGGCCGGGCGGGCCACTTTCGGCGTGTACAAAGGACCGAACGAGTTTATTTATCTGCGTGAAAATTACTAAAACGCACAAGCGTTTTGGTAATTTCAGTGAAGACTAATGCGCGTAGCGCGTTACGTCACAACTAAAACTACTGATGGGCAACGCTCAACAGTAGTTTCGGCGTTTAGCCAAAACTATTAAAGCGGCGATGTCATTTCGAGCGAAGCGAGAAATCTTAAGATTCCTCACGTTCGTTCGGAATGACACATAAGGTTGTCATTTCGACCAGCGGGATAACCAGCGACTTGGCCGCTGTTTGTAAGCGGCTTAGTCGAATGGCTATAACCAACCACTAGGCAACCGTCTTTTGGTTGCCTAGTGGGATGGCTAGCTGTTTTTACCAGTAGTTCTATCAGAAATCCTGAAGGTTAAGATTCCTCACATACGTTCGGAATGACATGACCGCTTTCACGATGGACTCAAAAACTTGTGGCTTATAAAATTTATTGACAACAATAGGTTATTGAATTACCTTCGCGTTAATTATGAAAATACCGTTATTTTCCTCCTTAATCAAGCCCAAAAATCACGATGCCGGCTGGTTTGCCATCGGTTTTGGGGAGCATGGTATTTATCTGGCAGAAATCAAGTTTATCGGGGCGATGCCTTGCGTGGTGCGCTGTGAATATCACGATACCGGTACGATAACTGCGGATAAATTGGAAAAGCTGCGCCGCGAGGCGGATATCGGCAATCATGACGTTACGACGATGTTGGCACCCGGCGAATACCAGATGTTGCTGGTCGATGCGCCCAATGTGCCCACTGATGAGATGAAGACGGCGGTACGCTGGAAAATAAAGGATGGTTTGAACTACCACATTGACGATGCCACTGTGGACATGGTGCGCATCCCGGCCAGCAAATATGCTTCGGGACGCCCGCAATCCCTGTATGCGATCGCGGCGGCAAACAGTGTTATCCAGGAGCGCATCAAATTATTCGATGAAGCCAAAATCGCGCTGGATGTGATCGATATTCCGGAAATGGCGCAGCGCAATATCGCCGCGCTGTTTGAACGGGATGAGCGCGCGCTGGTTGTGCTGGCATTCGATGATTATGGTGGTCTGATGACGTTTACGTCAGGCGGCGAATTGTACTTGTCGCGCCGCATTGAAATCGGTGTCGGACAATTGCTGGATGCCGATGAGAATTTGCGCCGGCAATACCGGGATCGCGTCGAAACGGAGTTGCATCGTTCGCTGGATTATTTTGACCGCCAGTATAATCAGCTGCCGGTCGACATGGTGCTGGTTTGTGTGCCGGACAGGACGGGCCTGGTGGAATTTCTGGATTCCGAACTTGATACGAAAGTGCAGAAACTGGACTTGTCGCAGGTGATGGACATCAGTGCCGTACCTGCGCTCGAAGACAGTGAATTCGTTGCGCGTGCCTTGACTACGCTGGGCGCGGCATTGCGCCAGGAAAGCCGTGTGCTATGAGCCAGCAGATCAATCTGTTCAATCCGATTTTCATGAAGCAGCGCAAGTATTTTTCGCTGCTGACGATGGTGCAGGCGTTGGGCCTGGTCATCGCGGGATCGCTGATTTTTTATGGCTATGCGATTTATCAGGTTGGCCAGCTCAAGTTGCAAGCGGAAGAAAATTCCAAACGCTACACCGCCGAGCAGATACGTCTGGCAGGCTTTGTGGCCGAGTTTTCCCCGCAACGGTCCATGCAATTATTGCAGAATGAAGTGCAGCGTCTGGACAAGCAGGTCACCGAACAGAATCAGATAATCGAGGCGCTCAAATCCGGCGCGGTGGGCAATACCACCGGCTATTCGGAATACATGCGCGCCTTTTCCCGCCAAGTGGTGCAGGGCCTGTGGCTGACCGGTTTCAAGGTGACCGGCGATGCTGCGCAGATCAGCCTGAGCGGCGGGGTGGTGAATCCGGAATTGTTGCCTGAATATATCCAGCGTCTGGGCAGGGAGAACATCATGAAGGGCAAGACTTTTTCTACCTTGAAAATGCAGCAATCCAAGGCTGATCAGGCTGCGGGGACCGGCACGGCGCCTGCTTCCCCGGCGCGCCGCTATGTTGAATTCACATTGTATTCCAGCCAGAACAAAGAGGCCGATAAATGAAACGTTATTGGGTACGGGCCAGCACCGCAATAGATGAACTGTCTTTGCGCGAGCGCACGATGATTTTTATTGGCGCCGCCTTTGTGGTGATTTCGCTGATAAATGCGATGTTGCTGGATCCGTTGTTGGCCAGACAAAAATTGTTGTCGTCACAGTTGGAACAGCGGCAGGAAAAAATGAAAGAGTTGCAGGGGCAGATGCAGAACATATTGCAGGCAAAACGTGACGACCAACATTCGCCGTTGCGCAATCGCCTGGCGCAGCTCAAGCAGCAACTGCAAGATCAGGACAGCTATTTGCAAAGCCGCACGGATCGCTTGATAGAACCGGACAAGATAGCGGGCCTGTTGAGAAAGGTGCTGGATAATAATGGCAGTCTGCAACTGGTCGAGCTGAAAACCCTGCCGGTGAGCCTGTTGATTGAAAAGCCGCAGGGATCTGCAACGAACACGCAGGATGGCCAGACGGGTTCACACAAGCAAATATTCAAACACGGCGTGCAGATCACGGTGCGCGGCGGTTACCTGGATTTGATACGCTATGTCACCGCGCTGGAAAAATTGCCCGAGCAGATGTTTTGGGGGGAAGCAAGTCTGAGCGTGGAAAAATATCCTGATTCATTGTTTACATTGACCTTGTACACATTGAGCCTGGATAAAACCTGGTTGGCAGTGTGATGATCAGAAATCGGCGGCCAGAACATGGAACACGGGCGGATGGCGCGGGTGCGTTGCGGCCTTTCATGCGCGCGGGAGTTTTCTGTGTTCTGTCCGCAGTGCTTTTACCTGTGCATGCTGAAGATTTGCCCGACCCGACTCGCCCGCCGGCAAGTATTTTTGCACCTGCAGCGAAAACCGGGATCGGTCGAAAGGCAGTGGCAAAGTCATCGTCCGGTTTGCATTCGATCATCATCTCCGAAACTCGCCGCGCGGCGATCATTGACGGCCAAACCGTCGAATTGGGTGGGCAACTTGGCAAAGCCAGGCTGGTTGAAGTCAATGCCGGCAGCGTCGTGTTGCAGCGCGGGAAGAACAGGCAGGTATTGACGTTGTTTCCGGGGGTGGAAATCACACGCAAAGAATTGCCTGGCAGGGGACCAGCAAAAATGGAATCATCAAATAATGAAGCGCAAGTTGAACAGCCATCGCCGGCAAGCAAGGTCGAGCCGGGCAAACATGAATCGAAGCCGGCTGCGCACGACGAAAAGCTTTTGACCGGGCACCCGAAGGAGGAAAAATGAGAACAACGTTATGGCTGGGGGTGCTGCTGCTGGCAGGTTGTGCTGCTCCGCGCAGCAACAATCAGATCGCGGATTCGATTCAGCACGAAATGAATCAGGCCGTGCAGAATAGCGCACAACCCAGCAAGCCGGACGAGGTGAACAATGCCTTGCTGCCGCCGCTTGAAATGGGAATGCCCAGGGTGGAGAGCAAATCACTGGACACTAAATTCGATTTGACCGTGAACAACACGCCTGCTAGCCAGGTGTTCATGTCGATCGTGGCGGGCACGCGCTACAGCATGCTGCTGAATCCCAATGTCAGGGGCAATATTTCGCTGAATCTCAAGGACGTGACGGTATTCGACGCGTTGGAAGCGATACGCGAGATGTATGGCTACGATTACAGGATAGACAGCAACCGTATTTACATACAACCGCTGACCCTGCAAACGCGGATTTTTCAGGTGAGTTACCTGACAGGGCAACGCGACGGCGAATCGTCGCTCAGAGTGACATCCGGTTCTGTGTCGGACGCGCCGTCGGGCAGTACATCCGGCACTGCAACCACATCGACCACCACAAGCGGTTCACAACAGCATTCGGCGGAAAGCAGCAAGGTGACCATGTCCAGCAAGTCCGATTTCTGGGGTGAGCTGCAGAGATCGCTGGCTGCCATCGTTGGCAATGACAAGGGGCGCAGTGTGGTGATCAGCCCGATGTCCGGCGTGATCGTGGTGCGTGCGATGCCGGACGAATTGAGAAATGTCTCCGCCTACCTCAGGGCATCGCAGATTTCCGTCGATAGGCAGGTGATACTGGAAGCCAAGATTGTCGACGTGCAATTGAACAACAGCTTTCAATCCGGCGTGAACTGGGCCGCGTTCAGAAATAACCCTAACAGCTTTACATCAGGCGGTGTGCTTTCTCCCGGTTCCAGTCTCGCTCCTTCCGGGCCGTTAACCAACGGTCTGGTAACGGCTATCCCCGGCGCCAGTATTGCCGCGGCGAGTGCGGCTACGGGCTCGTTGTTTGGTCTGGCATTTCAGACCAGCAATTTTGCCGCTCTGCTGAATTTCCTGGAGTCGCAGGGCGACGTGCATGTGCTGTCCAGTCCGCGCATTGCCACGCTGAATAATCAGAAAGCCGTGCTCAAGGTTGGCACGGATGATTTTTTTGTCACCAACGTTTCGACAACAACAACGCTCGGTGGAATCAGCGGAACCACCACCCCGAACGTCACATTGCAACCGTTCTTTTCCGGTATCGCGCTGGATGTCACGCCGAGTATCAATGAGAACGGCGAGATCATCTTGCACGTGCATCCATCCGTCAGCCAGGTCAGCACGGTGACCAAGGTCGTTGATCTGGGCGGTACCAGCGGGACGCTCAGTTTGCCGCTGGCTTCCAGTTCGGTTTCCGAAACCGACAGCATCGTGCGCGCGCGCGATGGCCAGATCGTGGCGATCGGCGGTTTGATGCGCCAGGCCGCGTCCAACGATAATTCCGGATTACCGGGCTTGCCCAAGTCGGTGTTTGGCCAGACCAACCAAACCAGCGAAAAGCGCGAGCTGATCATTCTGCTGAAACCGACCATTGTGGACAATGACAAGGACTGGTCCGATGACATTACGCACAGCCGCGATCGATTCAACAGTTTGATGGGGAAGTAAAACTGTTGATATGTATCTACACCACTTTGGCCTGCGCGAATCGCCATTCAGTCTGACTCCGGACACCAGTTTTTTCTTTGCCTGTTCAAGCTATCAGGAGGCGCTCAATACCCTGCTGGTGGCGGCCCGAAACGGCGAGGGTTTTATCAAGATTACCGGCGAGGTGGGCAATGGCAAGACCCTGCTGTGCCGGAAATTTCTCGCCACGCTGAATCAGGGCCGGCAATCCACCACGCTGATCGGCACCCAGGATCAGGCCGTTGCAGTGCCGCCTGTGCCGCGCTTCGTCACCGCCTATATTCCCAATCCCTATCTTGAACCGAACAGTCTGTTGATGGCATTGGCGGAAGAATTTCGCGTGCCGCTGGAAAAAACGACCGACCAGCATCAGTTGCTGAAAGGTTTGACCCATTCGCTGCTGGAATGTGCGCGCAACGGCCAGCGCGCATTGCTGTGCCTGGATGAGGCACAGGCGATGCCGCTGGAAAGTCTGGAGGTATTGCGCCTGCTGACCAATCTCGAAACCGAGAAGCGCAAACTGTTGCAGGTGGTGTTGTTCGGTCAGCCGGAGTTGAATGAACGCCTGAAGCATCATTCAGTGCGCCAGTTGCGCCAGCGGATCAGCTTTCAATACGACCTGCAGGGTTTGCGCAAGAATGAACTGGAGCGCTATTTGCGCCATCGTTTGGCGGTGGCCGGGTATGCCGGTGAAACATTGTTCAGCGATAGCGCGGTGGCCAAGCTGCACCGTATAACAGGCGGCACGCCGAGGCTGGTCAATATCGTTGCCCACAAGGCATTGATGCTGGCATTCAGCAATGGCAGGCAGCAGGTATATGCCCGGCATATACGCGATGCGGCAGCAGACACGCCCGAAGTGCGCCGCGACTGGTTGCCGTGGGCGGTGGCGTTGACCGGTGCGGCGGTGATCGCTTCGCTGGGCATTGCATGGGTGTGGTTCTCGGGGATGGGGCTGCAATGAGCGTCATCAACCAGATGCTTAACCAGCTTGAGCAGCGCGGAGCGCATACTGCAGCGGATCAGGCCATGGTGCGCGCCGTGCCACAGGCCAGACGCAACTTCGGTTTGCCATTGCTGGCGTTCGGGTTGGCACTGGTGGCCGGGATCGCGGTATGGCAATGGGTTCAGGCACGCAAGCCTGTCCTGAGCCCAGTCGAAAGGCCGGCTGCCGGCATCGCGCCCAAGGCCACGCAGGGATTGCCGCACCCTGAGGGTGCAGGCAATGCTCATGAACTCGAGAAATCGGCACTGCAGCATCAAGCTGCGCAACTTGATACACCGGTATCGGGTGTAGTAGTCGCTTACATGCCTGCCTCGCGACTGAGCTTTGAGTTGAGCTCGGTGCCGCTGCCTTCGACCATCAGACATGACACGGAACGATCCTTGGCGAACAACAAAGGCACTGCCGTCATTCCGCACGCAGCGGTGAAGCCGCACAGCAAGCCAATGAAAAAACCGGCCAAGAGGACCGTTAAGAAGATAGCCAAGGCACTGCCAATAGAAACTTCAGTTGCCGAAGCCTCCGCTCCGGAACCGGACGGTGCATTGCCGATGAAGCAAATCAGCCCCGAGCAACAGGCCGATGCGGAATATCGCAAGGCGTCCGCGTTAATGCAGCAGGGACATGTCGCCGATGCAATGTCAGGATACGAGGCGGCACTGCGCCTGGATCCGGGCCATGATGCGGCGCGGCAGGCGCTGGTTGCATTGCTGCTGGAAAGCAAGCGCGGCAAGGATGCCGAACACGTGTTGCAGGAAAGGCTGAAAAGCAAACCCGATCATACCGGCTTCACCATGATGCTGGCACGCCTGCAGGTGGAGCGCGGCGCAGTTGCGGAGGCGACTGCGACACTGGAAAAGGCTTTGCCATACGGCAATTCACAGGCCGCTTACCAGGCATTTCTGGCTGCACTGCTGCAACGCCAGAATCGCAACGACGAAGCGATTGCGCATTATCAGGTTGCGCTGCAACTTGCCCCGAACAACGGCATCTGGCTGATGGGTTACGGGATTTCCCTGCAGGCCCTGAAGCGCAATGCCGATGCCAAGGTTGCTTTCCAGCACGCACTCGATACACGAACGCTCAATCCGGATCTGCAGGCCTTTGTGCGGCAAAAAATCAAAGGACTTTGAAAATAGGGGGCAAAGGAAACCCAAACCCCCTCTAACTGCCCCTTGTCATAACCAGCGACTTGGTCATCGTTTTTTGATGGCCTAGTCGAATGGCTAGTTGTTTTATCAGGGGGAGAACAAATCAGCCCTTCCCCTGACTGTGAAAGGGTCGCTGCATCGCAGCGGGGAACCCACCGGCGTACCCCTTGCGGGCATAAGGAGAGGTTGGGAGGGGTTAATTATTATGCGGCAATGTCCTTGCCACCACCCATGCGCTGATTTGAATTGCGCCTCGTTTTGATACGGCCTCGGCAAGCGCATTCACGCTGGCACCCGTGGTCAGCACATCATCCACCAGGGCAATCCGTTTTCCGGCCAGATCCATTTCGCAGCTAAATGCGTTGCGCACGTTTTTCTTGCGTTCTTTCCATGGCAAGGCGGATTGCGGAGGCGTGTCGCGCACCCGCCGGCAGGCGTCGGGCAGCAGCTTGAGTTTCAGTTCGCGTGCGATAGTCGCGGCGAGCAACAGTGATTGATTGAAGCCGCGTTCGCGCAATTTAGCGGGATGCAGCGGCATAGCGATGACGTAATCCGGCAAATTGCCTTTATCGATACGCTGCACCAGCTTTTTCGCAAAGGCGTGCGCCAATGCCAGTTGTTCACCGTATTTCATTCCTTGTATCAGTTTGTCGAGCGGGAAGGTATAGCCGAACAGGGCGGTAGTGCGGCTGAATAACGGCGGATCAGTCAGGCAGTGTCCGCATACTTCGCCGCTGAGTGTCGGCAATGCACAGACCGGGCAATGCGGTGAATTGAAATAGGGCATGGCGGCGTCGCATGCCGCACACCACAGCCCGTCATGGCTCATGCAGCAGCACAGCACACATGGCTGCGCCGGCAGAATTTGCTTAAATTCTGCGCGAATGTTCAGGAAATGGTTGCTTAAAATTGACAAGCTATCGCCCTTTCAAGGATGATGCGGCTCTGTCCAACCCAAGCTCATTGTGACAGTCCCCGGGCGATCGTGATACGCGCGGGTCTGTCATTTGGAGTTAACGCATCATACCGAACACACTAAACTTTATGAACACACAAACCATCGAATTCGTCCGTTCTGCCAATCCATCCGGCAAACAGCCTGCCGTTCCGCAACGCTGGAGCGTGGCCGAAGTGGAAGACCTGTTCAAGCTTCCATTTGCGGATTTGTTGTTTCGCGCACAGCAAGTGCACCGCGAGAATTTCGACCCGAATGCGGTGCAGCTTTCCACTTTGCTTTCGATCAAAACCGGCGGCTGTTCGGAGGACTGCGGCTATTGTCCGCAATCTGCGTTCCATTCGACGGGTGTGGAGAACAGGAAGATGCTGGAACTGGATGTGGTGGTCGCCGCCGCGCGTGCCGCACAGCAAAGCGGCGCGGGCCGTTTCTGCATGGGTGCGGCATGGCGCGAACCCAGCGAGGAAGATATGGCCAGCGTGGTGGAAATGGTCAAGGCGGTGCGGGACCTGGGTATGGAGACCTGCGCCACGCTGGGCATGTTGAACGACAAACAGACCGTACAATTGCGCGACGCCGGACTGGATTACTACAACCATAACCTGGATACCTCCCCGGAGTTTTACGGCGACATCATCAGCACGCGCGATTACCAGGACAGGCTGGATACGCTGGAACGGGTGCGCAAAGCCGGTATGCATGTTTGCAGCGGCGGCATCGTCGGCATGGGCGAGAATCTGACTCAGCGCGCCGGCCTGATCGCGCAACTGGCCAATCTCGAACCCTACCCCGAGAGCGTACCGATCAACAATCTGGTCAAGGTGGAAGGCACACCGCTCGCGCAGGCCGAGGACCTCGATCCGCTGGATTTTGTGCGCACCATCGCGGTCGCGCGTATCACCATGCCGACTGCGCGGGTGCGGCTGTCGGCAGGACGCCAGCAGATGTCGGATGCGATACAGGCGCTGTGTTTTCTCGCCGGCGCGAACTCGATTTTCTATGGCGAGCAATTGCTGACTACCGGGAATCCCGAGGTGGAACGTGACCGGGTGTTGATGGATAAGCTGGGCATGTACCCGTTTTCGGAAAAAAACAATTAGCCACATAACCAGCGACTTGGCTGACGTTTTTTGGCAGCCTAGTCGAATGGCTATAACCAATGACTTGCCCAGCGTTTTTTGCTGGGTTAGTCAGATGGCTAGTGGTCATATCAGGAGCTACAACAGAGAACACAGAGCACATAGAGAAAGACAAAAGACAGAGTAGGTTTTTCTGTGATCTCTGTGAGCTCTGTGGCAAAAGATGCCTTTTACTGAACTGCAAAACGAACTGAACGAACGCGCCTCGCTGGGACTGCTGCGCCAGCGCCGCATGCTGCAAAGCCCTCAAGCGCCGCACATCACGGTGGACGGGAAATCCTATCTGTCGTTCTGCAGCAACGATTACCTTGGTCTGGCCAACCACCCCCAGCTGATCGCAGCGCTGCAGCAGGGCGCGCAGCTGCATGGCGTGGGGGCCGGCGCCGCGCATCTGGTAAGCGGGCACGGCGCAACGCATCATCAGCTGGAACAAGAACTTGCTTCCTTCGTCGAAAAACCTGCCGCACTGCTGTTCTCCACCGGGTACATGGCGAACCTGGGCGTCGTTCAGGCGTTGGTCGGCAAGGGTGATACGGTGTTTGCCGACAAATTCAACCATGCTTCGCTGAACGACGCGATGCAGTTGTCGCGCGCCAACGTGAAGCGCTACCGACACAATGACATGGCCCAGTTGGCTGAACTGCTGGAACATGCCGGGAGTGGGCGCAAACTTGTGATCACCGATGCGGTGTTCAGCATGGATGGCGATCTCGCGCCGTTGCCTGAATTGCTGGCGTTATGCGAACAACACGATGCGTGGCTGCTGATCGACGATGCACACGGCTTCGGCGTGCTGGGTGAGCAGGGACGCGGCTCGTTGGCGCATTTCGGCATCGCGTCGGAACGCGTGATCTGCATGGCGACATTGGGCAAGGCGGCAGGCGTGTTCGGTGCCTTCGTCGCGGCGGAACAGGTGGTGATCGACACGCTGGTCAACCATGCGCGCAGCTATGTGTACACCACCGCCACACCGCCGGCACTGGCAAGCGCGCTGCTGGAGAGTCTGCAACAGATAGAAAATGGCGATGGGCTGCGCGGTCACTTGCAGCGACTGATCGCGCAGTTGCGTAGCGGTCTGCGCGGCCTGCCGTGGCCCGTGATGCCTTCCGCAACGGCGATCCAGCCCTTGCTGGTCGGCGGCAATCAGGCGGCGTTGAAGCTGAGCGAAGAGTTGCGTGATCGCGGTATCTGGGTTGCGGCGATACGTCCGCCCACCGTGCCGCAGGGCACGGCGCGCCTGCGCATCACGCTGTCGGCGGCGCATCGCGCAACGGACGTGACGCGTTTGATCGAAACACTGCATGAACTTGCACAGGGATGAGAAATTCGCGCAGCGATGCGTTTGCTTGGCTCCGCCCCCCTCGCTTCGCTCTCCCCGCTCGCGGGATAACCAGCGACTTGGCTACGGTCGTTTGCAGCCTAGTCGAATGGCTAGTTGTTTCACTCAGAGGATTGCACCCGCAAGGGGTAGGCCGTGGTTGTACGGGGCTAAAGCCCCAACAACACACGCACAGGAGAGGGAAACGTGCATGGCGGCCTCAACATTAGGATTACTAAATGGCCGGTTTGTACGTTAGGCACTATGAATATGCAGGAACGGGGGTCAGCGGCGCGCCGCTGTTGCTGATCCACGGTTGGGGCATGCACGGCGGCATATGGGGCGATGTTGCTGAACGGCTTGCGCAACATTTTCCCGTGCTTGCGGTGGATTTGCCGGGACATGGGTACAGCAATACTATGAAGAGGGAAGAGGGAAGAGAGAAGGGGCAGGAATCGGTTTTGCCCTTCCCCCTTTCCCCTTCCCCCTTCTCGCTTGATGCCATCGTTGACGAACTGTCCGAACAGTTCAGCGAACCGCTGACGGTATGCGGCTGGTCGATGGGCGGGCAGATCGCAATGCGTTGGGCAATGCGTGAACCGCAACAGGTGACGCGTTTGGTGTTGGTATCGAGCACGCCGTGCTTTGCCGAGCGCGAGGACTGGCCGTTCGCCATGCCGCAGGACACCCTGCTGCAATTTGCCGCAGACCTGGAAAATAATCACGCCGCGACGCTGCGCAGGTTCCTCGGGTTGCAGGTGCGCGGCAGTGAAAACGAACGGGAACTGCTGGCGACCCTGCGCGCAATCCTGTCCAGCCGCGGCGAGCCGGATCCGGATGCGCTGCGGGGCGGGCTGGAGATGTTGCGCGATCTGGATCTGCGCGGTGCATTGCCGGAATTAAGACAACACGCCCTGGTCATCGTCGGAGAGCGCGACAGGCTTACCCCGCCGCAAGCGTCTCATTACCTGGCACAAGCGATGCCGAATGCGCGGCTGGTCGAGATCGGTGGTGCGGCACATGCGCCGTTTTTGTCGCATCAGGAAAAATTTGTAGTCGAATTGATAAATTTTATGGAAGGAAAAAGCAATTAGCCACATAACCAGCGACTTTGCTGGCGTATTTTGCCAGCTTAGTCGATTGGCTAGGAGTTACACCAGAGATCACAGAGTACACAGAGAATTCTGCCGAGCGGGGCGGCGAGAGGTTTTCTCTGTGATCTTTGTGTGCTCGGTGGCAAAAGCGTATTAACAAAATGAACGGATACCAAATCGACAAGCGCGAAGTGCGCCGCGCCTTCAGCAGGGCGGCGACCGACTATGATGCCGCCGCCGTGTTGCAGCGCGAAGTGTCCACCCGCATGCTGGAACGGCTGGACTATATCAAGCTGCAACCGGAACGGGTACTGGATGCGGGCAGCGGCACCGGTTGGGGCACACGCCGCCTGGCGCAGCGCTATCCATCCGCGCAGTTGATCGCGCTGGACATCGCCAGCGGCATGTTGCAGGCCTCGCGCGGACATTCCGGCTGGTGGCAAAAATTGTTCGGCGGAGCCAGGCAATTGCAGGTGTGCGGCGATATGGAAGCGCTGCCGCTGGCAGCGAACAGTGTCGGGATGGTGTGGTCCAACCTGGCGGTGCAGTGGTGCAACGATCTGCCGGCCACGTTTGTAGAACTGCATCGCGTGCTTGAAGTGGACGGCCTGTTGATGTTCAGCACATTCGGCCCGGATACGCTGAAAGAGTTGAGGCGGGCGTTCAACGGCGTGGATCAGCACAACCATCTGAGCCGTTTCGCCGATATGCACGACATCGGAGACATGCTGGTACATGGCGGTTTTGCCGAGCCGGTGATGGATATGGAATACATCACGCTGACCTACGACGACGTGCGTGGTGTGCTGCAAGACCTCAAGGCTATCGGTGCGCACAATGCCACGGCAGGACGAGCCCGCGGGTTGATGGGAAAAAATGCCTGGGCACGCCTGGTGGAAAATTACGAAAGTTTGCGCAGCAACGGCAAGCTGCCGGCGACTTTTGAGGTGGTGTACGGTCATGCATGGAAGCCGCAGCCGAAACAGACATCGGACGGGCGCGCCATCATCAAGACTTCATTCAAATTGAGATGAGTTATTTTGTAACCGGTACCGCTACCGACACCGGCGTCGGCAAGACGCTGAAAAGAGATTAGCCCGAGTTCGCCTTAAACCATGAAAACCGATTTAGCCCCAGAGATCACAGAATATACAGAGATCGCAGAGCACACAGAGAAAACCGCCGCGCTTCTCTGTGATCTCTGTGTGCTCTGTGTGCTCTGTGGCTTGGGGGTATTGTCTTGAGCTATTTCGTTACCGGCACCGACACCGGCGTCGGCAAGACACTGATCAGCTGCGCGTTGCTGCACGGCTTTGCCGCACAGGGCAAACGTGTGGCCGGCATGAAGCCGGTGGCTGCGGGAGGGTCGTTGCGCAGCAACGGGGTACCCACCGGCGTACCCCTTGCGGGTGCCGCGGGCTGCAATGACGACGGGCAGAACGAAGATGTGCTGCAATTGCTCGCCGCAGGCAATGTGGCGGTGGGCTACGGGCAAATCAATCCATATTGTTTTGTGCCGGCGATCGCGCCGCATCTTGCCGCGCAGCGTGCCGGCGTCATTGTGCAATTTTCACGCATTGCAGCGTCCTATCACGAGCTGGCGGCGCAGGCTGATGTGGTGATTGTTGAGGGCGCGGGCGGCTTGCTGGTGCCGCTCAATGCACAGCAGGACAGTGCCGATCTGGTAAAGGAACTGGGTCTGCCGGTGATCCTGGTGGTGGGCATGCGCCTCGGTTGTTTGAATCACGCGCTGCTCACGGTGGAGGTGATCGCCGCGCGCGGCCTGGTGCTGGCGGGCTGGGTGGCGAACGTGCTGGATGCGGAGATGCCCGCGTTACAGGAGAATATCGACACTTTGCGGCAGCGTATCGGCGCACCGTTGCTTGGCGTGGTGCCTTTCATGACGCAGCCGGATGCAGGGGCCGCGGCGGGGCATCTAGACCTGGATCGACTTTGTAATGATCTAAGCCATCCGGATTGATAGGTATGGGGCAATTGGGGTAGGCTGTACCCTTGTGACGATGAATGGAACAACGATGCGCTATGCAAATTTGACGGCCCGGTTATTTTTTCTGCTGTTGATCGGGCTGCTGGCCGGTTGCGAAAGAAATGCTCCCACCGGCCATTTTCATGCGAGCGATGTGGGCGACAGATTCGCGCATGCCGATTTCCACCTGACCGACCAGAACGGCAAGCCGCGCAGCCTGAGCGATTTTCGCGGCAAGGTGGTGGTGATGTTTTTTGGCTACACCCATTGCCCGGATGTGTGTCCCACCACGCTGGCCGGCTATGCGCAGACGCTGCGTCTGCTCGGCAAGGATGCGGACCGGGTGCAGGTCCTGTTTGTCACGATCGATCCGGAACGCGACACGCGCGAACTGCTGGCGAAATTCGTGCCCGCTTTTGATCCCCACTTTCTGGGTTTGTACGGAGATGCCCAGGCAACGGCCGAAGCGGCAAGTAGTTTCGGGGTGAGCTACCAGAAGCATCCGACCAAAACCGGCTATACGATGGACCACTCTACGTTCGGCTATCTGATCGATACCCAGGGCAGGTTGCGCCTGATGGCCGGCGACATGGAGCCGGCCGACTGGCTGGCGCAGGATATCCGGCTGCTGTTGGCAAGCGGGCATTGACCGGCTGCGGTATCATGGACACATCGGTTAATAATCAACCAGCTTGGATAAAGTCGTCATGAAAATTCTGTTGGCGGGTGAGTATTTGCAGCACCTTGTGGGGATGCCCATTATCCGTTGTTCAGCGCGAGGCGAAAATGCGCGTTTCGGCACAATTGAAACCGGGCGGTGTCACTAATGGCTGAAGCAAGCGGCGATCTTCCGGGCAATAAATTGCTCCTGTTGCTGCGCGAGACGCGCTGGATACTGCTGGCCGCCTGCGCGCTGTATTTCACCGTCGCACTGTACGGCTACAGCCCGGCCGACCCGGCCTGGTCGCACAGCGTTACCGGCGCTCATATCACCAACCCCGGCGGGGTCCTGGGCGCGTATCTTTCCGACCTGCTGTTCTACCTGTTCGGGTTTTCGGCCTGGTGGTGCGTGCTGTTCCTGCTGCAACGGGTCTGGGCCGGATACCACCAGTTGCGTGCCGACAGCATCTTCTGCAAACGCACGTTGCTGGTTTCGGTTGCCGGGTTTGTGGCACTGTTGCTGTCCAGCAGCGCGCTCGAGTATCTTCGTCTGTATACGCTGAAGGTTGCATTGCCGCTGGCGCCCGAAGGAGGACACGGGGGAATGTTCGGCGAGGTATTGGGCAAGGCATTGGCGCGCGGGCTGGGCTTTACCGGAGCGACGCTGCTGCTGCTGGCGCTGATCGCCACCGGTTTCAGCCTGTTCAGCGGCTTGTCCTGGCTGCGCTTCGTGGACTGGTTGGGTGAACGGATCGAGGCCGCCTTTAAATGGACTCGCCTGACCTGGCAGACACGCCAGGACAGGCGCATCGGCATGCATGCCACCAACGAACGGGTCGCCATCGTCGAAGAAGAAAAAAAGAAACGCGTCGAGGAACACCAGCCCATACACATCGAAATGCCGCTAATGGAAGTCGTCAAGTCGCCACGGGCAGCACAGGAAAAACAGGTGCCATTGTTCGCCGACATGCCGGACTCGCCGCTGCCGAAACTGGAATGGCTGGACCAAGCCACACATCATGTCGAAGCCGTGTCTGCCGACACGCTGGAATTCACCTCGCGCCTGATCGAGCGCAAGCTGAAAGATTTTGGCGTGGAAGTGAAAGTGGTGGCCGCCTATCCCGGGCCGGTGATCACCCGTTATGAGATCGATCCAGCCGTCGGCGTGAAGGGCAGCCAGATCACCAATCTGGTGAAGGATCTGGCGCGCGCATTGTCGGTGGTGAGCATACGCCTGGTCGAAACGATACCCGGCAAGGCATACATGGCGCTGGAGCTGCCCAATCCCAAGCGCCAGATCGTGCAGCTCTCGGAGATCCTCGGTTCGGAGGTCTATCACGACATGCATTCCGCGCTGACCATCGCGATGGGCAAGGATATTTCCGGCAAGCCGGTGGTCGCCGATCTGGCCAGGATGCCGCACGTGCTGGTGGCAGGCACCACCGGTTCCGGCAAATCGGTGGCGATCAACGCGATGATCCTGAGCCTGCTGTACAAGTCCACGCCGCAGCAGGTGCGCCTGCTGCTGATCGATCCCAAGATGCTGGAATTGTCGGTCTACGAAGGCATCCCGCACCTGCTCGCACCGGTGGTGACCGACATGCGCCAGGCTGCTTCCGCCTTGAACTGGTGCGTGCAGGAAATGGACAAGCGCTACAAGCTGATGTCCCATCTGGGCGTACGCAACATCGCGGGATACAACCAGGAGATACGCAAAGGCATAAAGGAAAAAAAGCCACACACCAATCCGTTCACGCTGACACCGGAGAATCCGGAGCTGCTGGATGAGATGTATCTGATCGTGGTGTTCATCGACGAACTCGCCGACCTGATGATGGTGGTGGGCAAAAAAGTCGAGGAACTGATCGCGCGCCTGGCGCAGAAGGCGCGGGCTTCGGGCATCCATCTGGTGCTGGCGACGCAGCGTCCGTCGGTGGATGTGATCACCGGGCTGATCAAGGCCAACGTGCCGACCCGCGTGGCGTTCCAGGTGTCGAGCAAGATCGATTCGCGCACCATACTTGACCAGATGGGCGCAGAGGCGCTGCTGGGCCAGGGCGACATGCTGTACCTGCCGCCGGGCACCGGCTATCCGCAACGCGTGCACGGCGCGTTCGTGTCCGATCAGGAAGTGCATCGCGTCGCTGAACATCTCAAAACGCAAGGTGCACAGTACATCATCGACCTGGATTCCCTGGATGAATCTTCGGATGAAGGCGGCGCGCCGGGCGCGAGTCTCGATGCCGAAGCCGATCCGCTGTACGACCAGGCGGTGGAAATCGTGCTGAAGAATCGCCGCGCCTCGATCTCGCTGGTGCAGCGCCATCTGCGCATCGGCTACAACCGCGCCGCGCGGCTGGTCGAGCAGATGGAAGCGGCGGGTCTCGTTTCGGCGATGCAGAGCAACGGTAACCGCGAAGTGCTTGCGCCGATGAGGCAGGATTGAGTATCCCGGATCCGGGAAACCTGCTGCACCATAATTATCTCAATCCTGAATCCTCGCTCAATCTTATAAGGGTAATGATGAAATATTTTTTTGCAGTATTGATGCTGTTCGTTATTCCGCTTTCTGCACAGGCGGGAGCCATCGACAAGCTCAAAACCTTCATCGCCACGACGCATTCCGCACGGGCGAATTTCACGCAGGAGGTGCTGGACCAGAACGGCAACCGCATCCAGAACGCGTCCGGCATCATGGAGTTCCAGCGCCCCGGCAAATTCCGCTGGACTTACCAGAAGCCCTACGAGCAGCTGATCGTGGGGGACGGCAGCAAGTTCTGGCTGTACGATGCCGACCTGAACCAGGTGACGGTCAGGAAACTGGATACGGCGCTGGGCAGCAGTCCCGCCGCGCTGCTTTCAGGGAGCAACGAGATCGAGCGCGGCTTTGCGCTGACGGAAAACGGCAAAAGGGATGGTCTGGAATGGCTGCAAGCCACGCCCAAAGGGAAAGGCCCGGGAAACAAACAACAAGACAGCAGCTTCAACTCGATACTGATGGGCTTCAACGCGCAAGCCGAACTGGTCGTGATGGAGTTGAACGACATGTTCGGGCATAAAACGGTGCTGCGTTTTTCCGCGATGCAGCGCAACCCGCAACTGCCCGAAAAACTATTTCATTTTGCGCCGCCCAAAGGCGCGGATGTGCTGAGCGATTAGGGCAGGCCGGATAACGGGGAAATTTCGCATGAGCCGTATCGCTTTCGTGTGGGAGCTGGGCACGTCATACGGCCATATCTCGGTGTTGCTGCCCTTTGCAAGAAAACTCAAGCAGCGCGGGCATGATGTGGTGCTGGTGGTGCGCGAGTTACATAATGTGAGCAACTTGTCGGTCGAGGGCATGACTGTCCTGCAAGCTCCGATCTGGTTGCCGCCGATGCATGGTTTGCCTGAACCCCCGCTTAACTATTCAGAGATTTTGATGCGCTACGGATATTTCGATGCTGATGGACTGGTCGGTCTCGTGAGCGCGTGGAGGTCTACGTTTGAGTTGCTGGGCTGTGATGTGATTGTCGCGGATCACTCTCCCACGGCGTTGCTTGCTGCGCGCAGCATGGGGCTGGCGGCAACATCGCTGGGCTCGGGGTTTTATTGCCCGCCGCGCCGGACACCCATGCCGAATATGCGCGCATGGCTGAACGTGCCGCGCGGCCGGCTGGAAAACTCGGATGCGCTGGTGCTGGACAATATGAATAAGGTGCTCGCCACGCGCAAGACCAAGCCGCTGGCTAGTGTGAGCGAGCTGTTCGATATCGCAGAAAATTTTCTATGCACTTTTGCCGAGATGGACCATTACCCGCAACGCGAACCGGCCAGGTATTGGGGGGCTTGCTGGAATATGGAAATGGGGCAGGAGGTGGCGTGGCCAAATGGCGAAGGCAAGCGCGTGTTTGTTTATCTGAATCCGCAAAGCCGCGATTTCGCCAAAGTTCTGGCAGCTATCGCGGCGCTAGGCCTGCGCGCCATCGTCTGTGCTCCGGGTATCTCGGATAATCAGCGCAGGCAGTATGAAAGCCCGCGCATCATCGTTTCGGCCAAGCCGTTCAGGCTCGACAGGCTGCTGGCGGATTGCGACCTCGCTATCGGTTATGCGGGACACGCGATGACGGCGGGCATGCTGATGGCGGGCGGGCCGCTGCTGTTGCTGCCCGGCCACCTCGAGCAATTTCTGCTGGCTGCCCGTGTCGAGGCGATGGGCGCAGGGATCGCGGTGAATCCCGAATCGCCGCCGCCCGATTTTGTGGAAGTCATACGCAGGATGCTGGATGCACCGGGATATCGCGAAATGGCGTGCCTGTTTGCGAAAAAATATGCCGGTTTCAGCCAGGATGAACAACAGGAAAATATCGTGGCCAGAATAGAAGAAATCGCCATAGAAGAAATGGCTGCACATAAAGAGGTGATGACATGAGCGCCGAAACACGCGAACTGTTTGCCGAAAACGTTGCCGCTGCGCCGCTGGCGGAACGGTTGCGTCCCAAAACCATAGACGAAGTGATCGGGCAATCCCATTTGTTGGGGCCGGGCCGGCCGCTGCGCCTGGCGTTCCAGTCCGGCAAACTGCATTCGATGATCCTGTGGGGCCCGCCCGGGGTCGGCAAGACCACGCTGGCGCGGCTGATGGCTTCGGCCTTCGATGCCGAGTTCGTGCCGCTGTCCGCGGTGCTGTCCGGGGTGAAGGACATTCGCGAGGCCATCGCGCAGGCACAGCAGGTGCTGCAGCAACGCGGTCGCCACACCATCCTGTTCGTGGACGAAGTGCACCGCTTCAACAAGTCGCAGCAGGACGCCTTCCTGCCGTTCGTCGAACAGGGTCTGGTGACCTTCATCGGCGCGACCACCGAGAACCCGTCGTTCGAAGTGAACAACGCGCTGTTGTCGCGCGCACAGGTGTATGTGCTGCATGCGCTGTCGGCGGAGGAGCTCGGCGAATTGTTCGAGCATGCGCACCAGGCCGTTTTGCAGGATATGGAATTCGATGATGATGCACGCGAGCGCATCATCGGCTACGCCGACGGCGATGCGCGCCGCTTGTTGAATGCTTTGGAGCAGATCGATACGGCGGCACGCACGGCGAAAGCCACGCAGATCACCTCGGGGTTTCTCGATGCCACGCTCGCGCAGAACTTGCGCCGATTCGACAAGGGAGGGGAGGCGTTTTACGACCAGATCTCGGCGCTGCACAAATCGGTGCGCGGCTCCAATCCCGATGCCGCGCTGTACTGGCTGGTGCGCATGCTGGACGGGGGTGCAGATCCGCGCTATCTGGCGCGGCGCATCGTGCGCATGGCGTGGGAAGACATCGGCCTGGCCGATCCGCGCGCGATACAATTGACACAGGACGCCGCGATGACCTACGAGCGGCTCGGCTCGCCGGAAGGGGAGCTGGCGCTGGCGCAGGCGATCCTGTATCTGGCCTGCGCGCCGAAGTCGAACGCCGGGTATGTCGCGTATAATGCCGCGCGCGCTTTTGTCAGTCAGGACGGTTCGCGCGAAGTGCCGCTGCATCTGCGCAACGCGCCGACCAAATTGATGAAGCAGCTCGATTACGGCAAGGGCTACCGCTATGCGCACAACGAGGAAGAAGGCTATGCGGCGGGCGAAACCTATTTCCCCGATGACATGCCGGAAGTGAGTTTTTACCAGCCCACCGATCACGGACTGGAAGCGAAGATCGCCGAGAAGCTGGCTCATTTGCGCGAGCTGGATGCGAAAGCAAAGAAGAAAATGTAGGGCGGGTTCTACCCGCCATCGTCAACAGCGGCGGGTAGAACCCGCCCTACAAGAACTCAGGTGTTGTAGATTGAATTCGAGGCTTACATGTTAGACATACAAACATTACGTAATGATTTGGCCGCAGTGGCTGCACGTTTGGCTACGCGCGGATATACGTTAGATACTGCCAAGTTTGAGCAGTTAGATGCAGAACGAAAGGCCATTCAGACGCGCACGCAGGAATTGCAGGCCAAACGCAACAGCTCGTCCAAACTGATCGGGCAGGCCAAGGCGAAAGGCGGGGACGTGTCGGCGATCATGGCGGAAGTGGCGACGCTGGGCGACGAACTCAAGCAGGCGGAACTACAGTTGGGCGAGGTGCAAAGCGCGTTGCAGCAATTGCTCGAAGTGATCCCGAACATCCCGCACAGCAGCGTGCCGGTGGGGAAGTCGGAAGCCGATAATCTCGAAGTGCGCAAGGTCGGCAAGATTCCGCAGTTCGATTTCGCGGTGAAGGATCATGTCGATCTGGGCGAAAAGCTGGGGCTGGATTTTGACACCGCCACGAAAATTGCCGGTGCGCGTTTCTCGCTGCTGAAGGGCGGCCTGGCGCGGCTGCATCGCGCGCTCGCGCAGTTCATGCTGGATACGCATACCGAGCAGCACGGCTATACCGAGACCTATGTGCCGTACATCGTGAATGCCGATTCCATGCGTGGCACAGGGCAATTGCCGAAGTTCGAGAAGGATTTATTTCAAGTTAATTTCGGTGGTGATCAAGGCAAAGCTACTATGGCAAATATTTATGCCAATGAAGATGAGTCGGAAGTTAAAATTGAGCTAGAGAATTGGTATCTCATTCCCACCGCCGAAGTCCCGGTAACCAACATCGTGCGCGACGAGATCGTGCCGCTGGAAAACCTGCCGATGAAATTCGTCGCGCACACGCCGTGCTTCCGCAGCGAGGCCGGTTCCTACGGGCGCGACACGCGCGGCATGATACGCCAGCACCAGTTCGACAAGGTGGAGCTGGTGCAGATGGTGCATCCCGATGAGTCTTACGCCGCGCTGGAACAGCTGCTCGGCCATGCCGAAGCGATATTGAAGAAACTGGGTTTGCCCTATCGCGTGGTGAAACTGTGCACCGGCGACATGGGTTTCTCCGCTGCGCTGACCTACGACATCGAAGTGTGGCTGCCGGCGCAGAATATCTACCGCGAGATCTCCTCGTGCAGCAACTTCGAGGCGTTCCAGGCGCGGCGCATGCAGGCGCGTTTCCGCAACGCGCAGGGCAAGCCGGAGCTGCTGCACACGCTGAACGGTTCGGGTCTGGCGGTCGGCCGCACGCTGGTTGCAGTGATCGAGAATTATCAGCAGGCCGACGGCAGCGTGGTGATTCCCGAAGTGCTGCGTCCCTACATGGGCGGCAAGGATAAACTCTCACCATAGATACATGAGAATCATCCATCTGCTCGGCATCGCCGGGGTCGAGTCGCATGAACATCCCGATGCACGGAAGTGGGGAAAGCGGCTGGAGTTGCCGATGCTGTTCGTGGCATTGTGGATCCCGCTGCAATGGTATCTGGAGGAGACGCAGGCGATTGCTCCGCTGCTGGGGCGCATCGCCGACTGGTTGGTGTGGCTGGCGTTCCTTGCCGAAACTGTGCTGCTGAGCATGCTGGTCAGGAACAGGCGCGCATATCTGCGCGGCAACTGGATGAACCTGGTCATCATCGTCGGGGGCATGCCGCTGCTGTGGAAATTTACGCCTCTGGTGGGTTTGTTGCGCAGCTTCCGCCTGGTGCTGGCGGTGATGATACTGGCGCGTTTGTCCAAATCGGTCCGCATGCTGCTTTCCCGCCATCAACTGGGCAACACGCTGGTTGCAGCCTTCGTGACCATGGTGATGTCCGGCATCATCGTTTCACGCATCGATCCCTCCATCGGAACCGTATGGGATGGCATGTGGTGGGCCTGGGTCACGATGTCCACGGTGGGCTACGGCGACGTGGTTCCGCACAACGCGGCAGGGAGATTGTTCGGTGCGTTGCTGATCCTGTTCGGCGTGGTGCTGCTTTCGCTGCTGACCGCGAATCTGGCCGCATTCTTCATCGGCAGCGATGTTGAAAAAGTCGAACGGGATGAAAAAGCGGCCGACCGCATGCTCAAGGACATATCCGCACGGCTGGAGCGTATCGAGCGCCAGCTGGAAGAGTTGCAGTCGGCAAAAGACGATTAGGGCAACAAGCGCTGCATCGACATCGGTGAGCCAAGTTGATATGAAACCGGTGGCGCAGTATCGGTTTGGCCGGGTTCCAGCCGCTTGAGCATGTCATAGTAGCTGCGGATGCTTTCCACCAGAATCACCGCCTCGCCGCCGCGCGCATAACCGTGTTTCAGTGTTTTGTAATATTTCGGCCGGTTCAGCAGCGGCATCCATTTTTTCACATCCGCCCAGCTGTCCGGGTTCAAACCGGCGCGCATGGTCAGAATGCGCGCATCTTCCAGATGACTGGAGCCCTGATTGTAGGCGGCCAGCGCCAGCCAGGTGCGATCGGGTTCCGGGATGCGGTCCGGCAACTGATCCCTGAGCAACAGCAGATATTCCGCGCCGGCAAGTATGCTTTCACGCGCGTCCAGTCGATTGCCCACCTTCATCTGGTCGGCCGTATCACCGGTCAGCATCATCATGCCGCGCACATTGGTGTCCGAGGTGGCGAGCGGATCCCACTGCGATTCCTGATAAGAAAGCGCTGCCAGCAATCTCCAGTCGATTCCGGTAAGCGTGGCGGCTTCATCGAAAATGCGGCGAAAACGCGGCAGGACGGTATTGATCCTGGTGATGAAGGCAGCAGCATCCATCGTGTCCAACCGGCCGCTGTGGCCGTAGTAGCGATCCAGCAAGCGATGCAGCGTGCCGTCCTGCTGGATGGTAGTGAAAAAAATCTGCACTTGCTTGAGCAAGTCGGAATCGACATTTCCCGGGAAAGCCCAGGCCAGTTTGGATGGCGGGACAATATCGAGCTCGGCGACCAGATTGGGATGATAGTTGCGTGCATCGGTCAACTGAAGTTCGTTGGCAGCCGCGCAATCCAGGTTGCCATCGCCGACCTCGGCCAATAGATCCTGGGTGGTGAGATCGTGATCCGTCAGCCATTGCAGCGAGGGCAAGTTCCGCTGTGCTTCGCGCAGCGCCGCCTCATGAGCCGATCCGGACGCCACCATCAGTTTTCTGCCTTTCAGATCGGCAAGATCCGTTATGCGCGGCCCGTCGCCATTGCATACCAGCAACTCGCGCACACTCTGGTAGGCGGGGCCGAATTGCAGCCCGGCGGGATTGTTCTCCCTGCGAAACGGAACGGCGGCGAGATGTGCCTGGTGCTTGCGTAACGCGTCAGGGATTTCATCCTGCGGCATTTCAACCATTTCGAGTGTGGCATGCAATTGATCGGCGAATAATCGTGCCAATTCACGCTGAAAATCCGACTCCGGCCACAGTGCGGTTTCCGGAACGATCACCACCAGCTTGCCGGCGTTCCATGGCTGGATCTGTTGGTGACAGCCAACCAGCAGCAGGCACAGGCTGACCATTGCTGTTTGCATACATCGAGTCGGGTTCTGCATGTGATCATTCTGCACCAAAACGGAGGTTGCTGGTAGAATGCGCGCCTTCCGGAGAGGTGGCAGAGTGGTCGAATGTACCTGACTCGAAATCAGGCGTAGCGTTTACGCTACCGTGGGTTCGAATCCCACCCTCTCCGCCAGTTTTGGCATTCAAAGAAGTTCAGCAAGATGCAATAAAAGCCCTGAAACCTAGTATGTAAGCGGCTTTTAGACTTGTTTGATATTCAGGGATGTTTGTATTATCCCGCTGGCATCCCATCAAAAATTGTGGTAACTTTTGTGGTAACTTTTTTTATGTGAAAAAAGTTACCACACTAGGGGGTGCCATGTCGTTATCAGATGCTGAGTGTCGGAATGCCACTAGCGAGGGCCGCGCAATTCGCAAGCTTCATGATGGCGAAGGTCTTTACTTGTGGGTATATGGCGATGGTCGCAAGTATTGGCGACTGCGCTATCGACTCTGCGACAAGGAAAAATCGCTTTCTCTTGGGGTGTACCCAACCATAGGCTTAAGCAAAGCGCGCAAGAGCGCACAAGCTGAACGTGACAAGCTGGCGAGCGACCTTGATCCTTCCGCTGAACGCCGCACCAGAAAATTGCGCGACAAATTATCCACCGCCAATTCATTCGAGGCCGTTGCGCGTGAGTGGTATGGCAAGCAACTGCATACTTGGGTGGCACACCATGCCGATGACGTGTTGCGCCGCCTCGAAAAAAACATCTTCCCGCATATAGGAAAACAAATCATTGGTGAGATTGAAGCCCCCGAGTTGTTGTATGCAGTGCGAGTGATTGAAAAGCGTGGCTCCTACGATCTTGCACACCGTGTACTGCAAGTGTGCGGCCAGGTATTCCGCTATGGTGTGGCGACTGGGCGCTGCAAGCGCGATCCTTCTCCTGATCTACGTGGTGCACTCACACCGCACAAAAAGAAAAATCAAGCGGCCGTCAGCCCTGAAGAATTGCCTGCATTGATGCGCGCGATCGTCACCTATGACAAAATCGGCGACAAGCAGACGCGGCTTGCCCTGCAACTGCTGGCACTGACTTTTGTGCGCACCAATGAACTTATTGGTGCGCTGTGGTCGGAGTTTGATCTGGAGAACGGACTTTGGTTGGTGCCAGCCGAGCGCATGAAAATGCGCACTGCGCATGTGGTCCCCCTCTCTGATCAATCCTTGGCCATTCTCGACGAACTTAAAATCATTGCAGGGGACAGCCGTTTCCTGTTGCCGGGACGCAACCCTGATAAGCCGATCAGCAACAACACCATGTTGTTCGCACTGTACCGTTTGGGCTACAAGGGCAAAATGACCGGGCACGGCTTTCGTGCGGTGGCTTCCACTATGCTTAATGAAACGGGATTCAGGTCTGATGTCATTGAGCGCCAGCTCGCACACTGCGAACGCAACGAAATACGGGGCGCATACAACCGCGCCGAATATCTGCCAGAACGCAAGGTGATGATGGAATGGTGGGCGAATTACTTGGACGGGCTGGCCCATGGCGCAAAAGTGATCCCACTACTGAAAAGAAAAAAGCATTAGCCCGGATCAAATGCAGAGCGCACAATTACCAGTTCATTCAAGACACGCTATAAATAGCGATGACCCAGCGCATTAAAAAAATATCCGAACTACCCGAATGGTTCAGCCTGGAAAAATATGATACGGCAAAGACACTGGATGCCGCCGGGTGGTATGTGCAGCTTTACATCAGGGCTCGTTGCCTATCGTATTTAGCCGACGGTGAAGATATTTCCGGAATACTCAACCTCATCCGTGACGAACCCATCATAGACGTTACAGAAAACAGCTCCTTGAATTTTCATTACTACCGTGGCATGTTTTACGAGCAACCCATCATTGAACAATCCAAGTACGGCGTTCACTCACTGACGGTTCATGAACTCTACATGGCTGCAATCAATATGGAGGAAAGCAAACGTGTTCAAGCAAAGGCGTTTTTTGAAATGATTTTGAATTCACTATTGGGTGTGCCACCGGAAAGTCCAAGGGACTCATCCATATTGAATAGGGAAAAGACAGCATTCCTCTATGAGCCGGTACATCATGTTTTACGCAAGCCGCTTGATCAAGCCCTACTTAGCGTCAACCTGTTGCTTCCGGACAGGGAGTTGGTTGAGCAATTCGAAGCCTACTTGCCGGTACTGCGGAAAGAATGCGACGCACCAATTTTTTCAAAAAAATGGCACCGGCCGGATTTTGCCGAATGGGCAAGGCTGGGCGTGCTGCCCTATCTGGACTTGATGCTCTGGGAAAAAGAGCAAGATGCAAAAATTTCATATCAGGTTATGGAAGAAGCCATTTTCCCCAGTATTGGGGGCAGCGAAAACAGGATCAGAAAAACCACCGTGCCCAAGGCGAAAGAATTGATTTCAAAAAAGTCACTGGCCTTGTTACGCGTCCAGGCCATACGTGAACAAGGAGAACAACGCCCAGGATAGGTAAAGCCGTTTTCCGGAAGCATATCGCTTTCATTTCATGCCTCGATTATCTTTTCGAGGTTTTATAAAGTCGCACCATGTTCAATCACTACCCGAGAGGTATATAACATGGATGCCATCCTAAGACTCCCCGCCGTCAAATCCCGCACCGGTTTAAGCCGCAGCAGCATTTATGCCAAGGTGCGTACCGGTGAATTCCCCAAACCCATTTCCATTGGCATGCGTTCTATTGGCTGGATCGAAAGCGAAATCCAGCAATGGATCACTGACTGCGTAAAAGCATCTCGCAAAGATGCCAAATAGGGTGGCGCTGAATGAATAGGCTCAATACGTCTGTTTACTCAGGCAACACACAACAGAACACACTGGGAACACACAGTGAACACACAAGGTACACACCGCCAACACACAAGGTACACACGGTGCATGGACGAAAAAATGCGGAGCATTTCGCATTGCAGAAATAATTTTATGGAGAAAACGTCATGACTAAATACGAATATTTCGGGGCAGAGAGCTATGATGGCCTTTGGCCAGTACTAGACCAAAGATACGGGAACGATATTATCTATGTGTACCGTATTGGGTCAGATGCACGCTTGGTAAAACCATACCTGCTAAAGAGCGGGGCATTTCCGGACTTTCTCGAATGGCTGCGCGACAATCATGGCAAAGGGAAGTACCATCTACTCATCAGACGCGGACGGGAGATGATTTTTTCGGGGAGCATCAGCTTAGGGTAACAGTACGGAGGTGTCCTGAATTTTGTGTAAACGGAATTCATTAATGCTGCGGCATACGTTCCTCGAACTGAATAGTGAAACGGTTAAGAGAGTGGCGATCTTACGTAGTTACTATGATTGCTCGCCTTTTGTGTGTCGCATGGCGCGATAATGCACAACAAGATACAGTTTTTATGCTTCGTCATTTTTGTTTGCGAGGGAATCCAGCAACAAATATATAGTTCGTTTGTTGTGGGGAGTTTCGTCCGAATATGTCATATTGTTTGTGATTCACTCAGGAGCATGAGATGGAGCGTTTGCAACGAATTTATCGGTTACATCAAATTCTTGCAGGACGCAGGCAACCCGTGGCGCACCAAGTTTTGCAAGAAAAAATCGAATGCTCGCGCGCCACGGTCAATCGCATCATTCAAGAGATGCGCCTGTATTTCAACGCGCCGATTGAATATGACCGATCACGCAACGGCTACCACTACGCACTGACTGATGGAGAAGCCTTTGAGCTTCCCGGACTCTGGTTCAGCGAAACCGAACTCTATGCGCTGCTGACTACCCAGCAACTGCTCGCACACGTTCAACCCGGCCTGCTCGATACACAACTCAAACCCGTCAAAGAACGCATCGAAAAAATTCTTGCAGCCAGACATCTGGGCAGCGAAGAAATTTCCAAACGAGTACGCATCCTGCGCATGACCGGACGCAATGTCGCGCTGGAATGTTTCCAAACCGTAGCGGGCGCACTGCTGCAAAGAAACAGCCTACACATCAGCTACCACGGGCGCGGCAACGACGAAACCAGCCAGCGCGAAATCTCCCCGCAGCGGCTCATTCACTATCGCGACAACTGGTATCTGGATGCTTGGTGCCATATCCGCAACGCCCTGCGCAGCTTCGCCGTCGAACGCATCACCGCTGCCAAAGCAATGCCACAGCGTTGCCGCGACGTGCCGGAAAAACAGCTTGATGCGCATTACGCGAGCTCCTATGGAATCTTCGCGGGTAAACCCAAACACACCGCCGTGCTGCGCTTCACCCCCGAACGCGCGCGCTGGGTGGCGGATGAACATTGGCATCCGCAACAACAAAGTTTCACGCTTGCAGATGGCAGCTATGAACTGCGCATCCCCTATTCCGACCCGCGCGAACTGGTGATGGACATTCTCAAACATGGCGCTGATGTTGAGGTCATCTCACCAGAAAGCCTGCGAAATGCCGTAGCGGAACATTTGCAAAATGCGCTGGGGCGCTACAGATAAATAGCAATGGCAGGCTCACGTTTTGAGTCAGTGAGGGTGTTAGCATGGATCGTATGAATGATAAACCCGAAAACAAACCCCTTGCCCATGTTCGTCAAAACAAAAGTGGCAACTGGCATGAACATCTGCTGGATGAGCACTTGCATGGTGTGGCGCACTTGGCTGGCGAATTTGCCAAACACTTTAACAGTGCGGACTGGGCGAGTATGGCCGGGTTATGGCACGACTTAGGCAAGTACAGCACGGAGTTTCAACGGTATATCAAAACCGTAAGTGGCTATGATGCTGAAGCTCATATCGAAGGTGCGCCCGGTCGCGTTGACCATTCCACTGCTGGCGCGATACACGCAGTTAGACAGTTCGGCGAGCATGGACGGATTCTGGCCTATCTGATCGCGGGGCATCATGCGGGATTGCCCGACTGGCACGCGGCAGAAACGGGAGGCAAAGCACTCTCCATCAGATTAGGGGCAGAACAAAACCACTTGCTCGACCGCATACCAGCGCAAACCATTCCACAAAAAATCCTCACGCAGTCCAAGCCAACTACCAAGCTGCGCGGCGGTGCTGAGGGTTTGCACTTGTGGCTGCGGATGCTGTTCTCCTGTTTGGTGGATGCGGACTTCCTCGACACTGAAAAATTTATGAATGATGCTCAGGCGGCTGCCCGATCTGGCTATCGTGACATAGCCGATCTGATGGATCGTTTCGATAAACACATGGCAGCTCTTGTGGTGAACGCAGACAACACGCCAGTCAATGCAATTCGTGCCGATATTTTGCGCCAGTGCCGTGAGAAAGCTGCATTTGCTCCGGGATTGTTTTCACTTACCGTGCCCACCGGTGGCGGCAAAACTTTATCAGGCATGGCCTTCGCCTTACGACACGTCATACAGCACAAAAAGCAGCGCATCATTTACGTCATCCCTTACACCAGCATCATCGAACAGACGGCGGGCATATTCCGCGACATATTTGGCGACAACGTGGTCGAGCATCATGCCAACCTTGACCCAGACAAAGAAGATGCGCGTTCCCGTCTGGCGACGGAGAACTGGGATGCGCCTATCATCGTCACTACCAACGTACAGTTTTTTGAATCGCTGTTTGCTGCGCGCACCAGCCGTTGCCGGAAGTTGCACAACATCGTCAATAGCGTAGTGGTGCTGGACGAGGCGCAGTTATTGCCTCCGGAGTTCTTGCAACCGATTGCCGATGTAATGAACCAGCTGGCAAGTCATTATGGGGTGACGTTCGTGCTTTCCACCGCAACCCAACCAGCTCTCAGCTCGTTCCAATCGTTTGGCGGTCAGCCTTTTCGTGGCCTGGATGACGTGCGCGAAATCATGGATGACCCGGATGCTTTGTATCAGGCATTGCAGCGGGTGGAAGTTAGTGTCCCAAGTGACCTGCAAACACCGCGCGATTGGGAAAGTGTCGCGACAGAACTGATCCAGTATCCGTCTGTGTTGTGCATCGTCAGCCGCCGCGATGATGCGCGTGAACTGCACCGCCTGATGACCGATCATGAGGATGGCAAAGACACCTTGCACCTGTCCGCGCTGATGTGCGGCGAGCACCGCAGCAGAGTCATTGCGGACATCACGGCACGATTGAAGCGCAACGAATCGGTGCGAGTCATCAGCACCCAACTGGTGGAAGCCGGTGTGGATGTGGACTTCCCCGTGGTGTATCGCACTTTAGCTGGGCTGGATTCGATTGCGCAGGCGGCAGGACGCTGCAACCGCGAAGGCAAGCAGAATGGTTTGGGGCGAGTAGTGGTTTTTGTCCCCCCGAAACCCGCTCCGCCGGGTCTGTTACGACAAGCAGCACAAATCTCGATGAGTCTGCTGTCGGGATATAAAGGAAACGTATTGGCACGCGATCTTACCAAGCGATTCTTTGAGCATCTCTATGTTCGCGCACCATCGCTCGACAAGCACGGCATCCACGAGCGGCTCACGCAAGACGCTCGTGAATGCCAGATACAATTTCGCACCGTAGCGGACAAATTCAGATTGATAGACGACAGCGCATACCAAACCATCTTGGTACGCTACGGCAATAACGATGCGTTGCTCGGCAAGCTGGAAAAAAATGGCCCTGAACGCTGGCTGATGCGTAAACTGCAACGCTATTCGGTAAATCTGCCAAAGTACCTGTTCGCGCAACTAGAAAAACAGGGCGATGTGCGCGAAATATGGCAGGGTATTTATGCTCAAGTAGGCGACAGTCTTTACGACAAATCGCTTGGCGTGGTGACTGATGGCAACATAGCGCCAGATGATCTAACTGTGTAATTGCAAGTGTAAGAGTCCGTCATTCCCGCGAAGGCGGGAATCCAGCGCTTTAATTGACTGGGTTCCCGTTTTTACGGGAACGACAAAACAGAAATGCTTGGCGTCAGGAAAGAAAAACATGAAGACATTCTGCTTGGAAGTGACCGGCGATTTCGCCTGTTTCACCCGGCCTGAAATGAAGGTGGAGCGCGTCAGCTATGACGTGATGACACCCTCTGCCGCCCGCGCCGTGTTCGAGGCCATTTTGTGGAAGCCGTCCATCCGCTGGCAAGTGACCAAGATCGAAGTGTTGAAGCCGATTAAGTGGATCACGCTACGGCGCAACGAAGTGGGCGCGGTTATTTCATCGCGCAACGTGCAGACCGCCATGAACAGCGGCAGCGGCGACCTTGGCCTTTACATCGAAGACGAACGCCAGCAGCGCGCCGGATTATTCCTGCGCGATGTCGCCTACCGCATCCACGCAGGGTTTGAAATGTGCGATGCCGCAAAGCACAAACCCAACTTCCCGCATCTTTCCAAACATCACATAAACGATGCCGATGAACAGCGTGCCGCTGACGAAGCGAACACGCCTGCAAAATTCTTGAATATGTTCGAGCGTCGCGCCAGCAAGGGCCAGTGCGTAAACCAGCCCTATCTGGGTTGCCGCGAATTTGCCGCCAGTTTTCGCTTGGTCAAAGATGCTGCCGCCGAAACTGCACCGATAGCAGAGAGCCGTGACTTGGGCTGGATGCTGCATGACATGGACTACAGCAATCTCGCCAGCCCCAGCCCACGTTTCTTCCGCGCAGAACTGAAAAATGGTGTACTGGATTTAACCGATGTGGAGGTGCGGGGATGATTTTTCAGGCGCTATGCGATTACTACGAGCGAAAGCCGGACTTGCCTCGTCTGTGCTTTGAAACCAAAGCGATTCCCTTTGTGATCGAAATCAATTCAGCCGGGCAGTTTATTCAATTTGAAGACACTCGTCCCCCCGAAGGGAAAAAGAGAATTGGTCGCAATTTTGTTGTGCCACAGGGAGCAAAAAGAGCATCGAATGTCGCAGCGAATATTTTATGGGACAACGCCGAATATGTGCTTGGCATTCCAGACACCAAAAAACTGGCTGATCGAAAATCTAAAGGCAAAGAAGAGGAATATCTTGCACGCCTGAAAGAGATGCACGAGGCTTTCGTTGCTGAGGTACGAACTTACATAGACGCAGTTCCAGAAGACTCCGCATTACGAGCAGTGCTCCACTTTTTGGAATCTACAAACAAAGCACGGATGGTAACTGATCCACTCTGGCCGGAAATATTGGAAACCAATCCGGTGATGACATTCCGTCTCAATGGCGATCTTGAACTAGTTTGCCAGCGCCATTCGGTCAGGGCAGCAGTTGGGGGTGCTGATCCCGATGCAGAAAAAGTCACTTGTTTGATAAGCGGCGAAACAGATGGCTTTGAGCGACTGCACACAGCTATCAAAGGTGTATGGGGTGCGCAAGTAGCTGGTGCAAATATCGTCTCTTTCAACCTAAATGCGTTTAATTCTTTTGGCAAGGAACAAGGCGCCAATGCTCCCGTTGGCAAGCGCGCCGCCTTCGCCTATACCACGGCACTCAATTATCTGTTGAGCAAGGAAAGCACGCAGCGCATTCAAGTCGGCGATGCCTCCACGGTGTTCTGGTCAGAAAAGCACACGGACTTGGAAGACACGTTTGCTGACCTGTTCGACGAACCACCCAAGGACGACCCGGCAAAACAAACGCGCGCCATTGAAGCATTATTCAAAGCACCGCAAACTGGCGCTCTAAGCGACGAAGGAGGTAACACACGTTTCTATGTACTTGGCCTCGCACCCAATGCTGCACGCATCAGCGTTCGTTTCTGGCAGGTCGGCACGGTGGCTGAAATGTCGGCGCGGATTCGCCAGCATTTTGAAGACCTGGAAATTACCCACGCCAGTTTTGAGAAGCCGCACCTCTCACTTTTCCGTCTGCTGGTTTCCACTGCTTCGCAAGGCAAGTCGGAAAACATTCCGCCCAATCTGGCGGGTGAATTCATGCGTGCCATTCTTGCCGGGCTACCCTATCCGCAAACGCTGTTGCAAGCCGCCGTTCGCCGTATTCGTGCGGAGCAGGCGAAGAAAGATGAAAGAACTGGAAAGCCTATTTCCAATGTTTCTTATCAACGAGCTGCCCTCATCAAAGCATGCCTCAATCGGCAAGCAGGTTATTCACCATCACAAGAAAAGGAGATTGCTGTGTCACTAGATGATTCCAACACGAACCCCGGTTACCGCATCGGTCGCCTTTTTTCCGCACTAGAGAAAATTCAGGAAGAAGCCAGTCCCAGCTTGAACGCCACTATCCGCGACCGTTTCTACGGTGCGGCTTCCAGCTCACCGGTTACGGTGTTCGCCAACCTGATGAAGCTGAAAAATCATCATCTCGCCAAGCTGGAAGAGGGGCGCAAACGCTACTTCGAAAAGCTCATCGGCCAGATCATGTCCGACATCAACGACTTCCCGGCACATTTGAGCCTTGCCGATCAGGGGCGTTTCGCTATCGGCTACTACCACCAGCGGCAAGCTTTTTTCACAAAATCCGAATCCACCACTAAGGGAGAATAAATATCATGGCACTGAATAATCGTTACGACTTCGTTCTGCTGTTTGACGTAAAAGACGGCAACCCAAACGGCGACCCTGATGCGGGAAATCTGCCCCGCATGGATGCAGAAAGTGGGCGCGGTTTGGTGACTGATGTTTGCCTCAAACGCAAGGTGCGCAACTTCGTCGGATTGACTCGCGATCAAGAAGAAATAACCGGATCCTTGGATGGAGGAAAAAAAAGGTTCGAGATTTACGTTAAGGAGAAAGCGATTCTCAACAACCAGCACAAACGCGCCTACGTTGGCATCGGTAAGCCCGAGTTGCTCGAAGGAGATGACAAGAAACGCAAGGGCGGTGACGCAGTTGATGAAGCAAGGCAGTGGATGTGCCGAAATTTCTTTGACGTGAGGGCATTTGGCGCGGTCATGTCCCTTGGCATCAATTGCGGCCAAGTACGCGGCCCGATTCAGCTAACCTTTGCACGCTCTATTGATCCTGTCGTGGCATTGGAGCATTCGATCACCCGCATGGCGGTTGCCACCGAGGCAGAAGCCGAAAAACAATCTGGCGACAACAGAACAATGGGGCGCAAGTTCACCGTTCCTTACGGCCTTTATGCCGCCCACGGCTTTGTGTCTTCCTTCCTCGCCAAGCAAACCGGCTTCGACGAAGGCGATCTGGAATTGCTCTGGCAGGCACTGGCACAAATGTTCGAGCATGACCGCTCCGCCGCTAGAGGCGAAATGACCACACGCGGGCTGTATGTCTTCAAACATGACAGCGAACTGGGTAATGCACCTGCCCATGATTTGTTTGCCCGTATTTCTGCCCGATTAAAAGATGGCACTGCTGCGCCGCGAGATTTCAGCGATTACACGGTTACTGTGAATGATGCCGCATTGCCCGCAGGGATAACTTTGCAACGCAAGGTTGGGTAAGCGCAATCCCATGCAGAGTGAGCCTGCAGACCCACTCATGCTTTCTGCCCTCCAACACTGGAGCTATTGCCCGCGCCAGTGCGCGCTGATTCATGTCGAGCAGGCATTCGATGAGAATGTTTTCACTATGCGCGGCAATGCGGCGCATGAGCGGGTGGATGATCCTGGGTTTGAAACTTTCGAGGGCGTGCGTGCCGAACGAGCATTGCCGGTGTGGTCCGATCGGCTTGGGCTGATCGGCAAATGTGATGTGGTGGAGTTTCATCCAGACGGGCGTATCTATCCGGTGGAATATAAGCATGGCAAGAAGCGCGAAAAAATTCACGATGATCTTCAACTCGGTGCGCAGGCGATGTGTCTGGAAGAAATGACCGGCAAGACCATCACGCATGGCGCGATTTACCACCACGGCTCGCGGCGCAGGCGCGAAGTGGTGATTACGCAGGAGCTGCGCGACAAGGTGGAAGAGACCGTGAACGCCATACGCGCCATGATGGATTCCGGCAAGCTTCCGCCCCCGGTCAATGATGCGCGCTGCAAGGACTGTTCGCTGAAAGAAATTTGCCAGCCTCAGGCTGTCGCTGAACATGCGGCGCAGCATAGCCTGTTGGAAACTTTGTTCGATCCGGAGGCAACGTAAATATGGCGCGCCAACTTCTCAATACTCTTTACGTCATGACGCCGAACTCCTATCTCCATCTGGAGAACGACACTTTGCGGGTGGACGTGGAGCATGAGAAGAAATTGCAGGTACCGTTGCATCATCTGGGCAGCGTGGTATGTCTGGGCAATATCATGCTTTCCCCTGCGTTGATGCACCGCTGTGCGGATGACGGCATCAGCCTGGTGTTGCTGAATAACCAAGGGCGATTCAAGGCGCGTCTGGAAGGCCCGGTTTCCGGCAATATCCTGCTGCGGCAGGCACAGCATCGCCTGGCACTGGATGAAAAATTTGCGCTGGGCATTGCTCATAGTGCGATTGCCGGGAAGTTGCGTAATTCGCGCCAAGTGCTGTTGCGTGGCGCGCGCGAAGCAGGTGATGAGGAAGATAGCAGCGCACTTACAGCCGCCGCAGAAATGCTTTCTAACTCGTTGCGCAATCTGCCGCACGCATCCGATCTGGATGTGGTGCGCGGCATTGAAGGCGATGCGGCAAAAAATTATTTCGCGGCGTTGCCGTTGTTGGTCAAGCGAGAGGCACGTGACAAGTTCACGATGGATGGCCGCACCCGGCGACCGCCACGCGACCGATTCAACGCACTGCTTTCATTTCTGTATTCCATGCTGATGAACGACTGCCGTTCCGCGCTGGAGGCGGTCGGCCTCGATCCGCAGCTTGGTTTTCTGCATGCCGTTCGCCCCGGACGCGCAGCACTCGCACTGGATTTGATGGAGGAGTTTCGCGCCATCTTTGCTGACCGGCTGGCACTCACCCTTATTAACCGGGGGCAGATCGGCCCCAACGATTTTGCCGAACGTGAAGGCGGCGCGGTGTTGCTGGAAGGCGATGCACGCCGTACCGTGGTGGTTGCCTATCAGGAGCGCAAACAGGAAGAGGTGATGCACCCGTTATTAGAAACCAAAGTACCGATTGGTCTGCTGCCGTTATTGCAAGCACGCTTCATTGCGCGCACCCTGCGCGGCGAAATGGAAGGCTATCTCCCGTTCCTTTACCGTTAATGCCATGCTGATTATTATCACTTACGATGTATCCACCGTAACTGCCGCCGGGCGCAAACGGCTGCGCCGCGTCGCGAAAGTATGCGAGAGCACTGGGCAACGTGTGCAAAATTCGGTCTTTGAGTGCAAGGTCGATCAGATGCAACTTGAAGAATTAGAGCGGCGACTGCTTGATGAGATAGATGAAAAAGAAGACAGCCTTCGCCTGTACCGCTTGACCGAGCCGGTAGAGTTGCACATCAAAGAGTATGGTAATTTTCGTGCTGTGGATTTTGATGGAGCACTGGTAATATGATGCGCGAACCAGTAGCAACGACACAAACGCGGCAGGTTCGCGTTGTGGCTAATACATTGACGAAGGATGATTTTCTGCCTTCGTTGTTTGATTGCGTGGTCACTCGGAGGCAAGAAAACCGATGGTTCGCGCAAAGTTCACTTTTCAACGTTGATAGTCATAGCGTTGTAGGCGGGCTGTAGCGCCCGCACCTCGGTGCGGGCGAGGATTGAAACTGATTGTTCATGGTTAGAGTTCTCCGATCTTGCGGTAGCGCCCGCACCTCGGTGCGGGCGAGGATTGAAACTCATAGCGCACCCCCTACCGGCCGCGCCCTCGGTGTAGCGCCCGCACCTCGGTGCGGGCGAGGATTGAAACGGGTTCATCGGGTTTTTTATGCTTCGCAAGATAGCGTAGCGCCCGCACCTCGGTGCGGGCGAGGATTGAAACTCAGCATCATAGTTATTAGGTGTACGTTTTAGTGGTAGCGCCCGCACCTCGGTGCGGGCGAGGATTGAAACGCGCTCAAATTTATTATAATCAATTTCGGTTTTTTTGTAGCGCCCGCACCTCGGTGCGGGCGAGGATTGAAACTAATGTGCGGATGCGCGCTCACGTTATCAAATGTGTAGCGCCCGCACCTCGGTGCGGGCGAGGATTGAAACATATCGGCGCGAATAACTGAACCTTTTAACGCATGTAGCGCCCGCACCTCGGTGCGGGCGAGGATTGAAACCCGTTAAATATGGCGAACCTAGCGAGTTTGATAATGTAGCGCCCGCACCTCGGTGCGGGCGAGGATTGAAACAACTTCTCTATACGCAGCAAGGCAGCTATGGAGTGTAGCGCCCGCACCTCGGTGCGGGCGAGGATTGAAACTGCGACAAGCAGGCATTCGGCGAAGGCGCACCGGCGAGTAGCGCCCGCACCTCGGTGCGGGCGAGGATTGAAACCATTGACGACATAGACAAAATTATTATCCGCAAAAGTAGCGCCCGCACCTCGGTGCGGGCGAGGATTGAAACAGCATGTCCTGCAACTTGCTGTTGTCGCCCAGGCCAGTAGCGCCCGCACCTCGGTGCGGGCGAGGATTGAAACACGCCTTTCCAGCTGCTGGTGTGGGCCGAGGCCGGGTAGCGCCCGCACCTCGGTGCGGGCGAGGATTGAAACATCGAAAAAATTATCCAACGGGCCACGATTGCGCGGTAGCGCCCGCACCTCGGTGCGGGCGAGGATTGAAACACAGTCAGCCAGGAAAACGGCTGGCATCCGCACGGTAGCGCCCGCACCTCGGTGCGGGCGAGGATTGAAACCGCATAACATGGGCGGAATTCTCGTTCCTAACACGTAGCGCCCGCACCTCGGTGCGGGCGAGGATTGAAACCAGAAACCCGAGCGGATTGCCTTCGCCGCCGTCCGGGTAGCGCCCGCACCTCGGTGCGGGCGAGGATTGAAACCTGCAAGGGTTGAGGGAGAAGGCTGTCAAAGAACAAAGTAGCGCCCGCACCTCGGTGCGGGCGAGGATTGAAACCTGGAATACGTGGCGACCTGCTGCGACAACCAGGCGCGTAGCGCCCGCACCTCGGTGCGGGCGAGGATTGAAACAAGGCCAGCTCAGCGCCGCACATTGCCGTATCGGCGTAGCGCCCGCACCTCGGTGCGGGCGAGGATTGAAACATGCCGTATTCCAGCGTGACGCCATCGCCGGCCAGGGTAGCGCCCGCACCTCGGTGCGGGCGAGGATTGAAACTCTTCATCGATCGACAGGAACAGCCGGCCAATCGGTAGCGCCCGCACCTCGGTGCGGGCGAGGATTGAAACCATGATCAGATGTGCCGCTTGCCGTCCCAGACAGGTAGCGCCCGCACCTCGGTGCGGGCGAGGATTGAAACGCCGCTCAAATGGCTCAAGCCGAAGATCACCATCGTAGCGCCCGCACCTCGGTGCGGGCGAGGATTGAAACTACGCAGCTCCGCCATCCGGGTTTGTGAATTCCTTGGCCAGCGCGTAGCGCCCGCACCTCGGTGCGGGCGAGGATTGAAACTACGCAGCTGTACCTTCTGATCGAGCACGGCTTGCTGGTAGCGCCCGCACCTCGGTGCGGGCGAGGATTGAAACCGCAAACATCACTTTCCTACCCTCGGGTCGCTTGAGTAGCGCCCGCACCTCGGTGCGGGCGAGGATTGAAACATCATTCCGGTGCGCATCGATGCGGGCAACGGCAGGTAGCGCCCGCACCTCGGTGCGGGCGAGGATTGAAACAGAGGTCAATGGTTTTTTGTCGGAAACCTGCTGCTGTAGCGCCCGCACCTCGGTGCGGGCGAGGATTGAAACGAGTATCAACCCAGTTAATCGGATCGACCTGGGAGGTAGCGCCCGCACCTCGGTGCGGGCGAGGATTGAAACGTGCGGGAATGTGAACGTGAGCAGGTAGGCATGGGTAGCGCCCGCACCTCGGTGCGGGCGAGGATTGAAACCAGATATGCCACGAATGAGGCCATAGGCGGCTAGGTAGCGCCCGCACCTCGGTGCGGGCGAGGATTGAAACAACAAAGGGGCCAGCGATGAACAGATACCGCCTTGTAGCGCCCGCACCTCGGTGCGGGCGAGGATTGAAACATCGAAGAAATTATCCAACGGGCCACGATTGCGGTAGCGCCCGCACCTCGGTGCGGGCGAGGATTGAAACCTGATCAACTGCCTTTTGAGGAAGGTGCTGAGTCAGTAGCGCCCGCACCTCGGTGCGGGCGAGGATTGAAACAAGCACGAAGCCCAGCTCGACCTCGATCTTGTGGCGTAGCGCCCGCACCTCGGTGCGGGCGAGGATTGAAACTCTTCATCGATCGACAGGAACAGCCGGCCAATCGAAGTAGCGCCCGCACCTCGGTGCGGGCGAGGATTGAAACATCCCGAAGTTGGGAATCACATATTTTTGTCAGCGTAGCGCCCGCACCTCGGTGCGGGCGAGGATTGAAACAGGTGTCAATTCATAGTGTGGTTGTGTCATGGGCGGTAGCGCCCGCACCTCGGTGCGGGCGAGGATTGAAACGGTTGCCTTTGACCATATCGGCAAGTCCGCATGTGTAGCGCCCGCACCTCGGTGCGGGCGAGGATTGAAACAAAAATGAAATCATACGCTACCAGATTTACTAATGTAGCGCCCGCACCTCGGTGCGGGCGAGGATTGAAACCGCACTCAGGCGCAAGCATGTCGGCATCGTCAAGGGTAGCGCCCGCACCTCGGTGCGGGCGAGGATTGAAACATCGGTCATAGCCGAGCCAGACATCCGCATCCGGGGTAGCGCCCGCACCTCGGTGCGGGCGAGGATTGAAACAAAACATTAACGGCCATGCACCAGGCGGAAGAAAAGTAGCGCCCGCACCTCGGTGCGGGCGAGGATTGAAACACCCCAAAAAATAAACCTGTCGCCGTGCTCGGATGTAGCGCCCGCACCTCGGTGCGGGCGAGGATTGAAACACCTAACATGATGCAACATAGCTACCGGATACGGGGTAGCGCCCGCACCTCGGTGCGGGCGAGGATTGAAACCGGTTCATCAGGTTTTTTATGCTTCGCAAGATAGGTAGCGCCCGCACCTCGGTGCGGGCGAGGATTGAAACATGTTCCGCTTTGTCTGGGGCAGGCAACGCGAGGAAGTAGCGCCCGCACCTCGGTGCGGGCGAGGATTGAAACAAAATGGCGGATTGTTGCAAGGAACGCTTGCACGGTAGCGCCCGCACCTCGGTGCGGGCGAGGATTGAAACAATATAGTTCGCTACTAATTGAAGCTAGTTATGTTGTAGCGCCCGCACCTCGGTGCGGGCGAGGATTGAAACGGATGTGTGCTGTAGTCATAAAAATGACCGCCGCGTAGCGCCCGCACCTCGGTGCGGGCGAGGATTGAAACCGCACAGGGAACCATTGACCTCAAATCGTACTTGGTAGCGCCCGCACCTCGGTGCGGGCGAGGATTGAAACACGATACCGGCCCCGGCAATGTCCATCTCGACATAGTAGCGCCCGCACCTCGGTGCGGGCGAGGATTGAAACAGGAATAAAAATCTTGCCGATAAAGTTAGATGCCGGTAGCGCCCGCACCTCGGTGCGGGCGAGGATTGAAACTTTTTTCATTACCTCACCCGACGCGCATTTATTGTAGCGCCCGCACCTCGGTGCGGGCGAGGATTGAAACACAAAATCTTTCTGCGCAACGTCAACCGCTACAAAGTAGCGCCCGCACCTCGGTGCGGGCGAGGATTGAAACAGCGTAAGCACGTGCGCTCCATCAGGCGATACCGGTAGCGCCCGCACCTCGGTGCGGGCGAGGATTGAAACATTTTTGAGGGTCTCCTGCCAGTTACGGTAATAGGGTAGCGCCCGCACCTCGGTGCGGGCGAGGATTGAAACACCGGCAGCCCGTTCCACTTCTCGCGCAGCGCCGGGTAGCGCCCGCACCTCGGTGCGGGCGAGGATTGAAACCAGTATCCGCCCGCAGGCAGCAATGCAGCCTTTGCGTAGCGCCCGCACCTCGGTGCGGGCGAGGATTGAAACACCTGATATTCGATCGCTTGCGCATGCGTGATGCGTAGCGCCCGCACCTCGGTGCGGGCGAGGATTGAAACAACGTTGTTAAGATCATTTCCTAACAGGTCGCCTTGTAGCGCCCGCACCTCGGTGCGGGCGAGGATTGAAACATGGAAGCCATGAAAATGGGTATGGATATGGCGGCGTAGCGCCCGCACCTCGGTGCGGGCGAGGATTGAAACATATTTCGTTGCACGGTAACGAAGTGGATGCGATGTAGCGCCCGCACCTCGGTGCGGGCGAGGATTGAAACACCAAAGGCAGACGATCACCCTGGCAGCACTACCGTAGCGCCCGCACCTCGGTGCGGGCGAGGATTGAAACGACCGGCGCATCCGCGACGAGCGCAGCCTGACGCTGGATACCCTGTAGCGCCCGCACCTCGGTGCGGGCGAGGATTGAAACATCTGCCTTTGCGTTGTTCATTCCGAACAGCATCGTAGCGCCCGCACCTCGGTGCGGGCGAGGATTGAAACAGATCTCCGTTCTCTGCTGGCGCGCCTTCGTCGAAGTAGCGCCCGCACCTCGGTGCGGGCGAGGATTGAAACAGGGATGCCGCGCTGATCGTTGCCAGTCCACCGTGGTAGCGCCCGCACCTCGGTGCGGGCGAGGATTGAAACAATCGTAGATGTAGCCACCGCTCCACCCGCTGTTTGTAGCGCCCGCACCTCGGTGCGGGCGAGGATTGAAACCTGATGGGTGCGTTACCCTATATTGCCCTGGTCGGTAGCGCCCGCACCTCGGTGCGGGCGAGGATTGAAACATATTGATTTACGTTTTCTATCTCCCGCTTGCTTTAGTAGCGCCCGCACCTCGGTGCGGGCGAGGATTGAAACTTGCCGAACGGTCGGGCGTGATGTACCCGGCGGCAGTGTAGCGCCCGCACCTCGGTGCGGGCGAGGATTGAAACGGGGCGGGCGAATGCTGCCTTCCTAAGATGCTGGGTAGCGCCCGCACCTCGGTGCGGGCGAGGATTGAAACATATACACGTCCCACACATGCCGCAACAAAGGCGCAGTAGCGCCCGCACCTCGGTGCGGGCGAGGATTGAAACTTGAAGATGTCTACGTGGACGAGGACATTGACGAGTAGCGCCCGCACCTCGGTGCGGGCGAGGATTGAAACTTGTCGGTGATGCGGTAAACCTTCGCGGTCTGCCGTAGCGCCCGCACCTCGGTGCGGGCGAGGATTGAAACAAGAGTACGTGCGTGATGCCGTGCGCTACGTCAAGTAGCGCCCGCACCTCGGTGCGGGCGAGGATTGAAACAATTTCCGAAAGGCCACGTCCCGGCCAACAAGGGTAGCGCCCGCACCTCGGTGCGGGCGAGGATTGAAACATAATCCACGCGAAGCCACCAGCAACCATCCGGGTAGCGCCCGCACCTCGGTGCGGGCGAGGATTGAAACTTGACGGCGGTGTAGGTATTCGGCGTCGCGCTGCCGTAGCGCCCGCACCTCGGTGCGGGCGAGGATTGAAACATAAATCCCACCTGACGGCGAATCCGAAAACGGAAGTAGCGCCCGCACCTCGGTGCGGGCGAGGATTGAAACATAAAGGCAACGCCAGCAAAGCCTACCCCGCGAATGTAGCGCCCGCACCTCGGTGCGGGCGAGGATTGAAACAATCGCATCGCATTCGTGCGCAGCGTGGACACAGGTAGCGCCCGCACCTCGGTGCGGGCGAGGATTGAAACATCGTGCAGCGCGCCGAACGGCTCGATGCCGGCGGTAGCGCCCGCACCTCGGTGCGGGCGAGGATTGAAACGCGCACCTGACCGACGAGTTTGCCATCGGCATCGCGGGTAGCGCCCGCACCTCGGTGCGGGCGAGGATTGAAACGGATCGGCGAACTGGGTCTGGTAACGGATGGTGAGTAGCGCCCGCACCTCGGTGCGGGCGAGGATTGAAACATCATCTGTGTGGAGGTATCGCCGGGTGTCAGCAGGTAGCGCCCGCACCTCGGTGCGGGCGAGGATTGAAACAAGTATTGCCTGTGCTTCAGCCTTTGACGCGGCGATGTAGCGCCCGCACCTCGGTGCGGGCGAGGATTGAAACCTGTAGAAACAACCGAACCCGTGCCGCTTGGCTGGGTAGCGCCCGCACCTCGGTGCGGGCGAGGATTGAAACTCCTTAACCCGAAACACGAACAGCCAGCGGACGATACGTAGCGCCCGCACCTCGGTGCGGGCGAGGATTGAAACTTCGTCAGCATCGACAAGCATGTCCTGCGTGAACTGGTAGCGCCCGCACCTCGGTGCGGGCGAGGATTGAAACAAGGCCTACATGGCCACGCAATACCAGGGCAAGCGCGTAGCGCCCGCACCTCGGTGCGGGCGAGGATTGAAACATGGCGAACGGCTTGCCTTTGGCAGCGCAGCAGCGTAGCGCCCGCACCTCGGTGCGGGCGAGGATTGAAACTCTCCGTCCTTTGTTGGGGCGTAAAATCTGCACCGTAGCGCCCGCACCTCGGTGCGGGCGAGGATTGAAACTATGAAACGTACTCCGAACAATCACAATGCGGAAGTAGCGCCCGCACCTCGGTGCGGGCGAGGATTGAAACACCGGTTTTCATGTCGGTAGCGATGAATTCGCCGGGTAGCGCCCGCACCTCGGTGCGGGCGAGGATTGAAACTGATTCTGTGAAAGTTGACCATTTCCCTTGCTGTAGTAGCGCCCGCACCTCGGTGCGGGCGAGGATTGAAACTGTGACTGAATTGGCCGGGCTTAAGCTGGCGGCCAAGTAGCGCCCGCACCTCGGTGCGGGCGAGGATTGAAACACGCTGGAGAGTCAAAGCTGGATGCTGAAACAATGTAGCGCCCGCACCTCGGTGCGGGCGAGGATTGAAACCACAATGATCTCGCGCAGTTGCTCAAGGCCGCGATGTAGCGCCCGCACCTCGGTGCGGGCGAGGATTGAAACATAAATTCCCCCGCCAGGCGAATCCGAAAACGGAAGTAGCGCCCGCACCTCGGTGCGGGCGAGGATTGAAACCCCTACGCCATGCAACGCACTACCAGGCAGCATCGTACGTAGCGCCCGCACCTCGGTGCGGGCGAGGATTGAAACCAACTCTGCAACGGTTGGCGCGCTTGGCTTTTCTAGTAGCGCCCGCACCTCGGTGCGGGCGAGGATTGAAACATTGTTTCACCAGCAGCACACGCAGCATCGCATTTGTAGCGCCCGCACCTCGGTGCGGGCGAGGATTGAAACGCCATCACGTGATTGGTCGGCGAAGAAAACGCGCGTAGCGCCCGCACCTCGGTGCGGGCGAGGATTGAAACCTCTGTCTCAAATAATCACGAATCCCGGCGTGCCGTAGCGCCCGCACCTCGGTGCGGGCGAGGATTGAAACGCATTACAGAAGCAAACGCACCCAACGCCAGTAGGTAGCGCCCGCACCTCGGTGCGGGCGAGGATTGAAACATTTCAAACATCGCGCGGTGATGCGATGCACCGAAGTAGCGCCCGCACCTCGGTGCGGGCGAGGATTGAAACGGGTCGATAACGAACGTTTGCCCAGCAGGTACGTCGTAGCGCCCGCACCTCGGTGCGGGCGAGGATTGAAACAGATGTCGAGGCGGTCTACACTACATTATTTAAGAAAAGCCTTTAAAGTATATCGAGTTGAAAAATGTGGTAACTATTGTGGTAACTTTTAAGGCCTCATGCTCTAAAAACGCGCATTCAAAGGGGTTGTGGGCATATATGTGAATCCCACCCTCCCGCCAGATTAAAAAGGGCACCCGAATGGGTGCCCTTTTTAATTTGGTTGAGTGGATGTGTGGACGAACCCGCACGGGTTCGACCAGCGAGCACTGCTCGCGCAGGATGCCGAAGGCAGTCCCGAATGAAATGAGGGATGAGGCTTTCGCGGCTGCAACGCGAAGGCCGAACAATCCCACCCTCTCCGCCAATACGTCAAGCAATCACGCTGGTTACAGCGTGATTCGCTTGCATCGTTCTTACCTCAGTTCTTACCTACCCTCATAGCATGAGTAACACCGGCAATAAAGGTGAAAGAATTCACGCTTAAAATAAAAAATTATAAAAGCCTGCAAGGCGCGTGAATGCTTGATTGTTGCCTTTCTATGTGTACCTGTAGTGTATATAACTATATGATTTGTATATTAAAACAGTTGAACAGTTGAAATAACTTCGGCATACTCCAATTTGTGAATCAATACGGAGTAGCGCGAACATGCAAAACCCAACGCAGAAAGACCGCCTCATCACAGGGCGCGAAGCCGAAGCCATTCTTGGCATCAAAAAATCAAAACGGTATGAATTGGTTAGCGCTGGCCTGCTGCGCATAATCAAAATTGGCCGCGCGTCTCGCCACTCGGAAAATGAAACGTTCGCGCTCGTTGAGAAATTCAAGGCAGAGTGAGCCACGAACACTTGGCAGACCAAGACCAAGCACAACCCCGCTTATGGCAAACAACTGATGGCGCTGCGTCAGTCCGGCCATGTTCCACGCAATGGCGTGAATTGCGTGTTCGACTGGGATATTGGCAAAGCTTTCCACCGCATCGTCATCACTGACGAAGTGCCGTTTGAAAATCTGGAAATGCGCTTTCTCGCTGGGTTGGATGTGACTCTCGCCTGCAGAGATAAAGACGCAAGGCACACCTGCCATTTCCCTGGAGGACATCGATCAGTACCTTCGCACTTGTTAAATGACTAAGCTGCCTAGCGGGTTGGTGGGAAACTGTAGGCATATGACTGTCCGCAACCACAAACAGACATTCGCGAGGGACTACTTTGCTGCAAGCCAATTTTTGGCATCATAGAGTTAGGCTGAGTTCCATTGGCAATTTCCTTAAATTAGCTGGGGACAAGAGCTTATTTTCTACGCGTCGATTATCAAAGTTGCGGTTGAGTTTGTATGGATATTTAGGCGATTTTTATTTGATTAGAGATTATTTGAGAAATAATCATAAGTTTTTTCTGATCTTCTGACATTTCTGATAGCTTAACGATGCCATCGCTGCCATATAAGATGCCGTTGTTGATATCACTCTTGGTATGCAATATTCTTTTTGGAAAGTCGGCTATATATTTTTCGTCTTTCACAAATACGGCGACAAAGTCGTTCCAAATATCACCGACTTGAGCACTGGTATACGACTCCAGCAGTGAAGCGTTTATTGAGTTTCTTTTCGCCCAAGTTGTCAGTGCTGTGCCGCTGTCTGGATAAAATCTCCAACAGTCTACTGGGTATCTATGGAATGCACCGTTAGAAGGCACGTTTAGATAAAACAGGCCCTTAGGTTTTAGCACTCTCATTATTTCCAAAAACACAAGCCAAAACATTTCTGAATGCTCAAAGCACGAGCTTGATAAAACAATGTCAGCGGATTCGTTTTCAAACGGTAATGTATAAGGGTCATCTAAAATAACATCAACACCCTTCCCCTCTACAAAGTCGACGCCGATGTATTCAAAGTTAGAAGGAGCTGTGCTTCGTAGGCTTCCATTTACATCTTGTGAGCCTATCTCAATAATTTTGACTTTCGGTTGAGACGAAAATGAGTTCGCATAAGTCTCAAAAAAACTTTGGCAGTTACTCATTGCGGTTGGGTGCATTTTTGAAACCTACTGGTCTATTTGATTTGGTTAATTATACTTGTCGTACTGCGTTTCGTGTATCGGTGTGATAGGGTTCGCATTCATGTTATTAACTGCTTTGGGGCAGTGAATTTGTGATGTTGACTGACCGCAACGTGTCGCTTGCCGAACCTGGCGAAGGTCGGCTTTCGGGCAGTGTATTCACCAATTCCCATTTTTTCTTTTTTCAGAATGGCAGCGGGTACATTAAACTTTAATCGCTGAGTCTAACCATCCCCCGTTGATCCCTGCTATGACCTCGCCCTATTGAGCAGAGATAAACAGTAGAGCGCACTCAGACAAAGCCCATAGCTCGCTACATCTGGGGGCATAAGTGGGGGCATATGTATAAAACGGGTTATGCAGATTGAGATCTGATGCGGCATTGCGAGTAAGGATGCCCTTTTCAATTTGGTCGAATGGTTGTGTGGAAGAGTCTTTCGCGGCTGCAACGCGAAAGCCGAACAATCCCACCCTTTCCACCACCGGGTCCGCCGCTCAGAGAATCATGCTCCTGGCATCATCGTCCAGGGAGCTGGCTGCCCCGATCAATCCCGGCCAGGGGGCGTGTATCACCCAGGTCGGAATCTTTGCAAGATACGAACTGAATCTCCCTTTTTCCTCGAAGCGGGCGCGAAACGGCGAGGTGGTGAAGTAATCTCCCAACTTTGGAATGATGCCGCCGCCAATATACACGCCTCCCCGGGCACCGAGCACCAGTGCGACATCGGCTGCGACTGTTCCCAGCATCGCGCAGAATGTATCCAATGCTTCCCTGCACACCGGACAGCTGCCCGCAATACCGCGCTTGCTGATCTCGTCTGCCTGCAGCTTTTCATCCGGCAATCCACCGGATTCGGCAATGACCTGATAAAGCATCATCAAGCCGGGGCCGGAAAGCAGTCTTTCGGCAGACACATGTGCATACTTTATCCTCGCCAGCGCAATCAGTTCCGCTTCGCGGGCATTGAACGCCGGCAGGGTCGAATGTCCGCCTTCACCCTCGATAGCGATATGGCCCTGCGCGCAGGGTATCAGTCCCGAAACGCCAAGCCCGGTTCCGGGTCCGATCAAGCCGATGGGTTTTTCGGCTTCGGGCTTGCCCGTTCCGACCTGCACCAGATCATCGGGACCGAGTTTCGGCAGCGCGAGCGCCAGCGCGGTAAAGTCGTTGATCATGCGCAGATGTGCCAGTGCGAGTTTTTCGCGTGTTTCGCTGATGGAAAACTTCCAGCCATTGTTCGTCATCGCGAGCATGTCGCCCGAGATCGGGGTGGCTATCGCCAATCCGGCCCAGCGGGGATGGGGCAGTCCGGTCAGCTTCAGGTAATGCCGGATCGCCTCGGCAGGCCCGGAAAAATCCCCGCTTGGCAGCGCCTGCGGTTCGGAGATCGGCATCCCCTGCGCTACCTGCATCGCAAATCTGGCATGGGTGCCGCCTATGTCACCCACGAGACGGGGGTAGGTTTCTGCTAAAGATATCGGCATGTTTTTTCCTCACGAGGTTGCAATGGCCCAGAATGAACGGGGCGGAATATTCAACTACTAGTCATGCCGGGCAACCGGATCAGATTGTCCGATATCAAAAAATACTGTGCTAACGCAGATCATCGCGTTTCCGGTAGGCTTGTTCCAGGGCGAGTTTTGCCTGGTCCACGGCGCCCTGCAGTTTCGCCACGCGTAAGAAGTAGGATTCCCTTAACCGCGTTCCGCCGCCGACCTTGCCGATCCGGTCGGCACCGGTGGGAACAGAACCGCTTTGCAGGTCCGATTCTGCCTGCTGCAGATTCTTGATCGCCACATTGATCTGCCGGTCGGCATCACCGAGTTTTGAATGCTGTTCCCGTATTCCGGCGTCGGCTTTTTTCTCCATCGCATCCAGCATTCTGATCGCCGCTCGCTGCTGTGCAACCGGCAGTGACTTGATTGTGATCGTCGTGACTGCGCCGGGACTATAATTTTCAGGCAGGCTTTGCGTATACACCGTGGCGCCGTCAGGACCGGTATATTTGTACAAGGAGGTATCGGCATGCGCCGCATGCATCGCAAGCAGCAAAATGAAAATGGCAGACGCGCTGGCAGGTGGGCACCGCGTTGATTTGGATTGACGAGCCATGTTGACCTCCGATGACTGTTTCAAGTTGAGTGCCGAACAATCTTGCCGGGCAAAATACGATCCGTTATCTTAACGCCGGTTGAAAGCTGCTGCCGGCATTAATAATGCAAATCCTCGCTGCTGTTTTCTGCTATGGATACAGCGCCGGCAACGGCTCCCTGCTTTCGGGCGGACTTGCCTGCTCGGGCGGTGAGGACAGCAGTTTGGCAAGGAATGATCCGTGCCAGCTGTCATCCATATAACAGGCGCGGTCCAGCTGCCTGAGCGCCTCCATCAGTGCCGGGCCGCCGACCCGGCGCGACAGCTCGTTCAGCCCGGCCGGCGGGTTGTCCGGCCACGCCGCGGCGGCCCAGGCCAGCAGATTCTTGCGCGCGGCATGCGGGTCGTTGCTCAAACAGGCGTGCTTGAACGCCTTGAATGCGCCGGCCCGGCCGGGCGCGGCGGCGGGTGCAGGTACGCCGGTCATTTCGGGCTGCATCGGTTGTTCGCGCCGGCGTGTGTACCACCATCCGAACAGCGTGCCGACCCAGAGCAGCGCCAGCGCCGCGCTGAGCCAGATCCACGGACGTGAACCGGCGCTCCGGCCAAGACGAACCTGGATCGGCGCGCCTGTCGCTGCGCCCTGGCCGGGCGCGGTCGGTGCTGCAACAGTTGGCGGAGGCGGCGTCGCTGTGCTGCCGCCGCCGGCAGCGGGCAGGATATCGAGAATGCGCGCGGGCAGCGTGACCACATGCTGGACGTCGTGCACCGTATCCCACCAGTTCAGCTTCACTTCGGGCAGTTCGAAGCGGCCGGGCCGGGACGCGATCAGCGCGATATCTTGGTCGCGGGTGCCGAGCACGGTGTCGCCCTGTATCGCATCTTTCGCAACGGACTGGTCGGGATAGGTCTTGATGCCGTCCGGCACCTGCATCAGCGCACCCAGGTCGGGCAATTGCGCGCCGGTGAGTCCCAGCGCGGTTAGTTGCAGATGGCGCGTGACCGGATCGCCGACATGGATCGCGCCCGAATCCGGTCGCCAGGTTTCCTGCAGCGTGACATTCTGCGCGGGCAGCCAGTTCGCGCCGGTCACGGCGGCGGGGCGCTTCAGCACATTCAACGTGATGGTCTTGCCGTGCAGGCGTATCGGGCGCGTCGCATTCAGCATCCCCGCGAGCGGCATTTGCCCGAAGATGTTGCCGAACGCCGGATCGTTGCCGAACGGGTTGTTGCCGCCGGTGGCCTGCACCTGCGCGTCGAGCACCGGCCCGTCCAGGCTGAGCGTGCCGCTGCGCTGCGGGAACAGCAGATATTTGCGCTCGACGATCTGGTAGTTGCGGCCGTTGCGCATTTCGCTGGACTGCCTGTCCTTGCCGAGCTGTTTGACCAGCACATCGCTGCTGGCCGGCAGGTCCAGGCTGGCCTGGAAGATCGGCTGGTCCGCATAGAGCCGCACCGTCAGCACGTCGGCCGCCTGCACATAGGGCTGCTTCTGGTCCAGCGTCGCGGTGAGAAAGATATGCGATGCGTCGCCGGATGTTGGTCCGGGTTGACTCGCGGCGGCTGCATTGCCGCCGCCGCCGACCGTCAGTTCGAGCGCCGCAGTCTGCTGGCCGTCCCATTGCAGCGGCGGTATCCGGATATTGCCGTCGTGCTTCGGTGACAGCAGCACGGTGACCTGGGTCTGCGATGACATGTGGCCGTTGATGATCTGCACATTCGAGCCGCTGCTGCTGCCGAGCACATCGAAATCGCTGCGCAGCGGGCCGAGATCGGGCTGGCTGTCGGTGGTGCCGTCGTGCTGCAACTGCAACTGCACGGTTTCGCCTGATGCGACATTGGTCTTGTCCAGGGTCGCCGTGACCGATGCCAGAGCGGGCAGCGCGAAAGTTGTGAAGATCAATGCAAGGAAGATGCGATGGATGTTGTTCATTGCTGTGCCTTCTGTTGTCTCAACATGTACTCGATCATGAATTTGCGCCTGAGCAACCCGCCGGGATCGTCAGGTATGTTGCGCAGCCATTGTTCCTTGGACAGCTGCTGTTCGCTCAATGGCGCCGTCTGGCCGGCGGGTGCCGCGTTGGCGATCCGGTTTCCGGCCGCGCCGGGCTTGTTTGCCGCGAGACCGGCTTCCGCATCCTTCCTGGCCCGTGCCGCTTCGTCGGCGGACTGGCCGTTTCCGGATGGGTTGCCGGGCTTTGCGGCCTGCTGCGGGTTGGCCGCAGTTGCGCCGCTCCGGTCCTGTCCGGACTGCGTGTTGGCGCTGGCGTCGCTTTCCTGCTGTCCCGGACCAGGCTGTCCCGGATTATTTTGCGGATTCTGCTGTGCCTGGTTTGCGTTGGCATCCGAGTTTCCGTTTGCACCCGATTGGGCGTTTTGCTGTGCGGCAGAATTTCCGCCTGCCGGCTTGCCGCCGGATTTTCCGGACTGCGCAGAATTTTTCCCGGCGGACTGCTGTCCGCTGTTGTTGTTTGCACCTTTGCCCGACTGGCTGTCCTGTCCGCCCGAATTCGACCCCTGCTTGCCGCCGGACTTGTTGTCCTGTTGCCGGCCATTCTGTTGACCGCCCTGCTGCTGGTTGTTCTGCTGTTGCTGCTGCAGTGCCTTCTCGACCAGGTCGCGGTTATGTTGCGCGTCATGATTTTCCGGATCACTCTTCAGCGCGGCATCGTACGCATCCAGCGCGCCTTTCAGTTCGCCCATCTTCGCGAGCGAGTTGCCCCGGTTGTAGTCGGAATCGCTGTCGTGCAGCTGGCCCAGCTCGCTGGCCGCCTGCCGGTAATCGCCGGCTTTCATTTCGGCATAGGCCCGGCGCCTGGGGTCCTTGTATATCCTCGCGGCAGCGCCGGCATCGCCTTGCTGCAGCAGCTTTTCGCCGCGCTGGTCCGCGTTGAACCACAGGCGTTCCCAGTTCGAGTCGGCTTGCGCCGGAAGCGCGATCGCGAGCAGCATCAGCATTACGGCGTAGCGCATCACAGCCAGTCCCTTCTGGCCAGCACGGCGCCCAGTATCAACAGCACCGGCAGCAGCCAGATTCCCGCGTCGCGCCACTGCGCGACCTGCACTGCCTGCGTGCCGTCGGGTGCATAGTAAGTGCTTTCCATACCGGCCAGCAGCGCGGGCAATTGCGCGATATCGGCATAGCGGCCGCCGCCGGTTTCGGCCAGTTGCTGCAGGCGGGACGTGTCCAGCCGGGCCAGCAGCGCGTGGCCATTCTTGTCCTGCGCGAATCCGCCGCTGGCACCGGGTAGCGGCGCGCCGCCGGTGGTGCCGACGCCGACGATGCTCAGCGAAATGTGTTTCGCCCTGATGCCTGCCGCGGCGGACAATGCGGCCGCGGGATCGTCGAAACCGTCGGTCAGCACCACGATTTGCCGGTCCTTAGCGCCGCCCTGCTGGAGCAGTTTGGCCGCCTGCTCGAGTGCCGGCGCGAGACGATCGCCGGGGCTGGGCATGATGTCGGGCTTCAGCGGCGGCAGCAGCGCCTTGACGGTGGCGATGTCCTGGGTCAGCGGCGTCACGGTGTAGGGTTCGTCGCTGAACACCACCAGCCCCACCCGCGCGTCATGCGCCGCATTCAGTAGATCGTCCAGCGCGTAGCGTGCCCGCGTGACCCGGTCGGGTGCGACATCGGTCAGCGTCATCGAGGGAGAAAGATCGAGCACGAACACCCAGGCCGCCGAGGCACGGTAGGCCGGCGCCTGGTCGCGTTGCCAGCTCGGTCCGGACAGCGCGATCGCCGCAATACTCCACACCAGCGCGAGCAGCGGCCACGGCGTGATGCCGGTGATACGGTCTTCGTCGAGGCGCAATGTGGCGAGCAGCTCGGCGTCGATGAATCCCGACCATGCGCTGTCTTCCCTGCGCCGCCGCGCGAGCCAGTACACCAGAGCCCACAGCACGGGCAATGCCAGCAGCCAGAGCGGCCGCAGAAAATGAAAAGTGTTGATGAAGTCTGCCAAGCTTATTTCCTTCCCCGCATGAATGCCGCCGGTATGCTGAACAGCAGCGCCAGCCCCAGCGGCCACTGGAACCATTCGCGGTGCGGGCGGTACCATTGATCGCGCGCCGCACTGGGTTCGAGTTTGTCGATGCGCTCGTACACCTGCTGCAGCGCGGCCGCATCGGTCGCCCTGAAATACTCGCCGCCGGTGATATGCGCGATGGACTTCAGCGTGTCCTCGTCCAGGTCGGTATTGCCGCTGGTCCCGAAAAATCCCTGCTGCGCGGCTGCGCCCACGCCGATGGTGTAGATGCGCAGGCCGGCGCTGGCGGCCATCTTCGCGGCGGCCAGCGGATCCATCATGCCCGCATTGTTGCCGCCGTCGGTGAGCAGGATCAGCACCATCTCGCCCTTCCTGCCGGCGCTGCGGTCGTTGTCCAGGCGCTTCAGCGCGAGCCCGATCGCATCGCCGATCGCGGTCTGCGGGCCGGCCACGCCGACCATGGCTTCGCGCAGGAACTGGCCGACGGTATCGAGATCGGTGGTCAGCGGCGCCTGCAGATAGGGCTGGGTGCCGAACAGGATCAGCCCGACCTGGTCGCCCTGGCGGTGCCTGATGAAAGCGCCCGCGACCTGCTGCACCACATCCAGGCGCGATGCGTTGCCCGCCATGTCCTGTGTCGCCATCGAGCCGGATACGTCGACCGCGAGCATCAGGCGCCGCCCGGTGGTCGGCACCGGCAGCGGATCGTCCAGCCACTGCGGTCGCGTTGCGGCGGCGACCAGCAACAGCCAGACCAGCGCGAACAACAGGCTGCGCATGCGCGTATGCCCGGACAATGACGGCACCCAGGCCGACGACAGCGACGCGGCAAACGGCAGGAACAGCGCGCCGCTCCGCGCGTTTGCACGCGGCAGGAAACGCACCACCAGCCACGGCAGCGGCAAGAACAGCAACATCCAGGGCCAGGCGAAGTGCAGCATCATTTCCTCTTCAGAAAGGCGCGCGCGCCGGCCAGGATCACGCCGCGGTCCACGCTCGCGGTACCGCCGTAGGCCGCGCGCAGCAGGCTGTTTCCTGCGTCTGCGGTCCATGCGCTGGCACCGTGTTCGATCACGAACGCGATCCATTTTTCCCCGCTCAGTCCGGCGACCATCTCGTGACCGAAACGCGCGACCGCATAGCGGCGCAGCAGATGCTCGAGGTCGCGCGCCAGCACGCTGTTGTCGGTCGCGGTCGATTCCAGGATTTTCAGTTGGCGCAATGCAGCGCGTTTCAAGCGCAGGGTCGGGTTGAACTGCCTGTAAACAATGTAAGAGATGATCGATGCGGACAGCACCAGCAATATCCACCAACCCGGCGCGGGCGGCCACCATCCCGGCGCGGGCGGCGCATGCTCGGGCGCGAGTTGCGCGAGCCAGTCCGGTGTCACGCCGCCCATGCAGGCTCCCGCAGCAATGAGATCATTCTGTCGGCGACCGGGTCTTGCGTGTCCAGCCGGTGCAGCGGCAGGTTCAATCGCGTCGCCAGATCGTCCAGGCGCTGTTCGCGCGCGCGCCAGGACTGCTGCCAGCTGTTGCGGCTCTGGTCGCCGTCCATCCACCAGATGCGCTCGGGCAGGCCGACGCGAAAGCTCCCGGCGGGCAGCCCGCTGCGCTCCAGCGGGTCGGTGATCCATAACAAACGGCAATCGTTGTGCAGGCTGGCGCTCGCGAGGATGTCCTCTGTCGCGGCGTCCAGACCGGAAAAATCGCTGAGCAGCAGGACCAGGCTGCCCGGCTGCAGCAGCGGACGCAATGCCGAGACTGCATCGTGCAATCCGCCCGGTGTGGTTGTGCCGGGTCCGGTCGGTTGCGATTCCACCAGCGCCTGCAGGATAGGCAACACGCCGGCCTCGCGGGCGCGCGGCGGGAAGATCAGCGGCGCGGAAGCAGGCAGCGAGAGCACCGCGCCGACGCGGTCACCGCCCGTCGCCGCGGCCCAGCCCAGCATCGCGGCGGCGCGCAACAGCACCGACGACTTGAACTGGCGGCGGCTGCCGAAATAGAGTCCTGGATGTATGTCTGCGACCAGCCACACCGGGCGCTCGCGCTCCTCGCGGAACAGCTTGGTGTGCGCGCGCCCGCGCCGTGCGGTGACGCGCCAGTCGATGTTGCGCGCATCGTCGCCGGCGGTATAAAGCCGCACCTCCTCGAATTCCAGCCCGCGCCCGCGTTGCGCGCTGCGGTGTCCGCCCTGCAGTTGCGCCATCGCGGGCCGGTGCGCGCGCAAGCTCAGTCCGCGCGCCGCGCCGCGCAGTGCGGTCAGTTCGTCGAGATCGGGAACGATCATGGAGCCGGGACCTTCTGCAGCAATTCCTTGACGCAGTCCTGCGCGGTGACGCCGCGTGCCTGTGCGGTGTAGTCGAGCAGCAACCGGTGGCGGAGCGCGTTCGGCGCGATCGCCTGGACATCCTCGGGACTGACGTAATCGCGCCCGTCCAGCCAGGCAAGCGCGCGAGCGCCGCGTTCGATGGAGATCGCCGCGCGCGGGCTGGCACCCCAGCGCAACCATTCCGCCAGCTTGCCGCTGTAGCTATCGGGCCGGCGTGTCGCATCGACCAGTGCAGCGATGTAATCGGCCACCGAATCGGCGAGTTTCAGGCCTAATGTTTCGCGGCGCGCCGCGAAGACGATCTCCTGCGTGACCGGGTGTGCAGGCGGCGGCAATTCGCGTTCGTCCAGCGCCTCGCGCCGCGCCAGGTCCATGATCAGCCGGGTATTGGCGCGGTCCGGATAGTCGACGACCGCGTGCAACATGAAGCGGTCGAGCTGGGCTTCCGGCAGCGGGTAGGTGCCTTCATGCTCGATCGGGTTCTGGGTCGCCATCACCAGGAACAGCCGCGGCAATGCATAGGTGGTCATGCCCACGCTGACCTGGTGTTCCGCCATCGCCTCGAGCAGCGCGGACTGCACCTTGGCCGGCGCGCGGTTGATCTCGTCAGCGAGGATCAGGTTGTGGAACAGCGGGCCGCGCTGAAAGCGGAAGCTGCCGTCTTCGGGACGGTAGATGTCCGATCCGGTCAGGTCCGCAGGCAACATGTCGGGCGTGAACTGGATGCGCTGGAAGTCGCATTGCACGCCGTGCGACAGCGCCTTGATCGCGCGCGTCTTGGCGAGTCCCGGCGGCCCTTCGATCAGCAGATGACCGGCGGCCAACAACGTGACCAGCAGGCTTTCCACCAGGCTTTCCTGTCCCAGGATCTGGGTGTTGAGGTAACGGCGAAGTTCCTTGAAGGCGGTGAGGGTGTTGTTTGATGTGATGGCCGGATCAACTGCAAGCGTGTCCATTATTTATTTCCTCCTGTAATTTCTTGTAACAAAAAAATCTCCGATACTGCGATAGCAACCCCGGGTAAATCTGCAGCGTTGTGGGTGATGCCGGTTCGATATTTTTTGGCCTTCCGTGCTACCTGCTTCACTATTTATCACGCCGCAGATCAGTGTCTCGGGTCGCGCATCTGTTCATCCGCGGGCCTTTGCAAGCAAGGGAATGCCTGGCGATTGTTCATGTGCATATCCTGTCTTCATATGTGTTCATGTTGCCATATCAAAAAATTGTTGATCGTGCAAAGTGGCCGCGCGAATTGACGCAGCGGAAATGAAAAAGTTCAGTGAGCGCTTTTTTGTAAAATAACAATCAGGGGTTTTGCAGAATTTGAAACGGGGACAAGCGGTTTGGCAAGGAGGATTTTTTATGCAGACCTGCCGCAGCAGCGTGCAGCACGGAGGGAGCCGTCAAGCGCAGCGTGACGACTCGAACATGAAGTTACGCATGATGCTCTGTCGTGTAGCGATTTGCCATAAACACCAGGAATACAAATCCAAAAACGAATAGCCAAAGCTGCGTGAGATCGAACACTGCGTCCAGAAGGATAGGCTCATTGCTTAATAATACTGGAATAAAAATTACCGCCAGGAACGAACTGATGAAAATGGCCGCCGAGACATACAGCGTGCGGCGCATGAAGAGCCACAGCGGAAACACGAAAAGCGATGCACACGCCAGCGAGTACACGGACCAGAATATATTGGCCACCCAGTTTGGCGACCAATGAAGTCGATATGCGGTGAACTCAAACAGCGGTTTAAGGAATACAACACTTAACGCAAAAAGATATGGCCAGACAAGGGTGCTGGCAACACCGGCAACCAAAACGAGAAATGCGCCTTTAAGTGATGGTGGCTTCATGAATGCCTAACGACGAGCTCAGCGGCGGTAAAAAGGCGCTAGCCTTTTTGACGTCCGATAGAGCGACTGGTTATGCCTATATAAGCTTGAGGTCACGCCTCATAGCCTCCCGAAGCGCAGCGGCCCTCTCCTTTGCTCTGTTTCCCAACTCAAAAATCTGCGATTGGAGTTCGGCGGCGCGCAGCTGATCATTGTTTATGGTGATGTTGACCAGCTCCCCGAGCATCTGGCCGGAAGCAGCAAATAGCTGCCGATAGAGATCTTGAATTTGATCCAGAAGGCCCGCCACTTCGTCACTGGCCGTTAGGCGTAGGCTGTTTGTTTCCGACTCGATGACCATCAACTCCTCGAAACCGTCACGAGAGATAGCAGACACCCTTTCGGAAAAACGTACTGTTGCTTGGGTTGCCGCCTGCTTGTCTTCCGCTGCGCTCGCCGAAAGATAGGACGCCATGAACTCGTTCATTATCGGCGCGAAGACATCCTGGTAATCGGTTTGGTGCTTCCTGTGCATGGCATCGATGTGCTTGAAATAGGCTTCGTATTGCCCCGCCTTCATTTCAAAGACTTTCTTTCTGCGCTCCAGATCGAGGTCGAACTGCTGTTTCACGCGAATTAGCTCTTCCTCATGCCTTTTCTTGTTGAAGTAAAGGAAGACGCCCCACAGCACATTCACGAGAGCAAATACCCACGCGAAGAACTCTGGCTTCTCGGAGATCACCTGGAACAGTGCTTCCATGCGTCAGTCTCTTTCAGGCATAACGTTCAAATTGAGGGGCGCGCCGCTTTTGGCGCGCCCTCTCGAATGCAGGGTTAGCCATTATTCAAGCCCTTTAATTTGCTTCCATGTTTCAGAACCAATGCCGATGAGAGCATCAAATGCAGATTGCTTTAGAGTGGCATATTGTTGGTCATTGAACTGAACCGTCCCAATGGATCGTTGTGCGAAGCACTGAAGCAGAAAGGCTTGCTTATCTTGAAGGGATTGCGCCAACTTTTTTTGATCTAGGTCGCTGGGATTAAGCATCAAAGTGATGTTGTTGGTTTGCTCCATTATTTCCATTGAAAATTTATCAAACTCTGCTTGGGCATTGGCTTGCTGTCCTTGCTGAATAGGGCGCTTTAGATAGTTGTATTGCATATCAATCTGCGTATAGAGGTGAGATAGGCGCTGCCTTATGTCTTGAAGCCAGCGGAGTCTCTCGGTCGTGACAATAGTTGCATACAATCTCTTTGTCTCAATGTGTTGTTGCGTTTCGGCTGTTTTCCTTGCCACGAAATAGCTGAATATCGCAGTCACGCCAGCACCAAGGATTGCGGCTCCACCAGTTACCGCAGCAATCCACAATGAATCATCGCGTGCGGTGTTATCTGCTATTTGCTGCAACAATTGCGGTATATCGCACATAGGCTTCCTTAATGGCTAACGTGAAGCAACGGGCTGCGGCGATGAAACCGAAAAATAACACAGAAACATTTAGTTCCGCAGTCCCGCTTGACTGACGGGTTAGCAATTTACTTGTGACTAAACTTTGGCTTTGTAACCCAGACAATAAATAAACCAATAACGAATAAGACAACTCCTGGCGCGGCATCTGAAATATTTGATTCAGCGCCGAGAAATTTCGCTGTCCAGCTGGTACTTCCAGCTATGCCATTTAAACAGAGCAATAAACCTCCAAGCACACACACAACGCCAACGAGCAAACCTAGCTTGCCGTAGCCGTATTCATGCTCGGCCAATTTATTTTGAAGATATGGCGGAGTATCTTTGTGTATTCTTAGCGAGTACAGAATTTCACCATCTTCATTTTTTTTCGTTAAATCCTCAATGTTCGGCTCGGTCATTTCACCTCCTAGAGATTGCTAACGTTAAGTAGACACCCTAAAACGCGCCAGCAAAGGCACCTCCGAGGTGTATAGCAAGGCACCGGTACTGAAATACCTCATTTTTAATTGGGTCAAATTATGCTGTCCCCGAATTCTCCGGCTCTTCGGACAAATGCGCCAGCGCAAGATTGTACAAGTCGCCCTGTCAGCTCAACTTCACTTTTTATTTTCATCCGGCCTAGCGGTGCCGAGTTTGGCCAGACGCAGAAATGCTGCCAGTTCTTCCACCCATTTCAGGCGCTGCTCAGGCGTGAGTTGCTTGAAAGCCTTCAGCCGTTCGTCGCTGACGTAGTAGGTGCGGTCGCCGGATGGAAATTGATCACTCATTGCGGCAGTCTACCCAATGTGTGCTGCGTTGGGAACAATTCTTCTCCGCCCTTCATCTGCTTGTTATCATGCAGCCCTTACAGAAGGATGTTGATAATGTTTATCCCCAAATTGCGTAGTGCCCTGGCTGCTGCTTTCGTGTTGTCCGCTCTGACGAGTTCTCCGCTGTTTGCCGCAGATGTGAACGCCGCGGTGGCGTCGAACTTTTCCGCGCCGATGAAGCAGATCGCGGCACTGTTCGAACAGCAGAGCGGCGACACGGTGAAGCTCAGTTTCGGTTCGACCGGCAAGTTCTATGCGCAGATCAGGAGCGGCGCACCATTCGATGTATTTTTCGCGGCCGATACGGCCACGCCGCAACGCCTCGAGGATGAGGGCCTGACCGTCGGCGGCTCGCGTTTCGTCTATGCTTTGGGCAAGCTGGTACTGTGGAGCGCGCAGCCGAATTTTGTCGATGACCAGGGCAGGGTGTTGCGCAAAGGCGGTTACGAAAAACTGGCCATTGCCGATCCCAGGCTCGCACCCTACGGCATGGCGGCAAAACAGACGCTGGAAAAACTGGCGCTGTGGAATTCGATACGGGACAAGCTGGTGATGGGCGAGAACATCACCCAGACCTACCAGTTTGCCGCGACCGGGAATGCCGAGCTGGGCTTCGTCGCGCTGTCGCAGGTGATGCGCGACGGCAAGGTCGGCGCGGGTTCGTCGTGGCTGGTTCCATCGGATATGTACCAGCCGATCCGGCAGAGCGCGGTGCTGCTGGCCGGCGCAAAAGACAAGGCGGCAGCAAAGGCGTTCCTCGATTTTATGAAGGGCGATAAAGCGGCGGCGGTGATCCGCAGTTACGGCTACGCGCTGCCCTGACCTATTGATGCTTCCATAATTCATGACACCCTTGCCGTCATTGCGAACAAAGTGCGGAAATCCAAAGTGCCGTCATTGCGAACGCAGTGAAGCAATCCAGCAAGACAAAAAAGCATTTTGTTTAAATCACCTGGATTGCCGCGTCGGCTTCGCCTCCTCGCAATGACGGGGTGTTCTGGATTCCCGCTTGTCCGAAGGATAGTTTATCCTGAGTCCATGGACGGACGGGAATGACGTGCAAGTTTTTAATTTATCCTTACCGCATCCCGAAAGACGTGTCACTGTCATCAAATATGGAAACATCAATAATCTGATCTGACCCGACCACACCATGCACGCACCCCTATGCACACATTAGGCCCCGACGACCTGCAAGCCGTGTGGCTGACGCTCAAGCTGGCGAGCGTCGCCACGCTGCTGCTGTTGCTGATCGCGACGCCGCTGGCCTGGTGGCTCGCGCACAACCGCAAGTGGTACCGCAGCGTCGTCGCCGCGCTGGTGGCGTTGCCGCTGGTGCTGCCGCCCACGGTGCTCGGTTTCTATCTGCTGATACTGCTTGGTCCGCAGGGGCCGGTGGGTGAGCTGACCAAAGCCCTGCATCTCGGCACCCTGCCGTTCACCTTCGCCGGGCTGGTGGTCGGCTCGGTGCTGTTCTCGCTGCCGTTCGCGGTGCAGCCGATCCAGAACGCATTCGAGGCGATGGGCAAACGTCCGCTGGAAGTCGCCGCCACGCTGCGCGCCGGTGTGTGGGATCGCTTTGTCAGCGTCGCGCTGCCGCTGGCGCGACCCGGATTCCTGACAGCGATCATTCTCGCCTTTGCGCACACGGTCGGCGAATTCGGCGTGGTGCTGATGCTGGGCGGCAACATTCCGGGCGAGACGCGGGTGCTGTCGGTCGCGATCTATAACCATGTCGAGGCGATGGAATACGGTGCGGCGCACTGGCTAGCCGGCAGCATGGTGCTGTTCTCGTTCATGGTGCTGCTCGGCCTGTATCTCGCCGGCGGCAGGCTGGCCAGGGTGATGCGATGACCCCGGTTCATGCTCACGGCATACGCGCAGATTTCAAACTGCAGCTGGAAAGCTTCGCGCTGGATGTCTCATTCAGTGCACCCGACCGCGGTGTTACCGCGTTGTTCGGCCCGTCCGGTTCGGGCAAGACCACGCTGCTGCGCTGCATCGCGGGACTGGAGCGCGCCACGGGTTCGCTGCATATCAATGGCGAGGTGTGGCAGGACGATACGAAATTCCTGGCCACGCATCTCCGTCCGCTGGGCTACGTTTTTCAGGAGGCCAGTCTGTTCCCGCACCTGTCGGTGCGCGCCAATCTGGAATACGGCCTGAAGCGCATCCCGCCAGCCGGGCGCAAAGTGCCGCTGGAGCAGGTGGTGGAATGGCTGGGATTGGGCCGCCTCATCGAGCGCGGCGACCCGGCGAAACTCTCCGGCGGGGAACGCCAGCGCATCGCGATCGGCCGCGCGCTGCTGACCAGCCCGCGGCTGCTGCTGATGGACGAGCCGCTGTCCGCGCTCGACACCGGCAGCAAGCAGGAGATCCTGCCTTACCTGGAACGTTTGCACCGCGAGCTGAACATCCCGGTGCTCTACGTCAGCCATGCGCTGGACGAGGTGGCACGGCTGGCCGATCATCTGGTGCTGCTGGAGCAGGGGCGCGTCATCGCCAGCGGCGCGTTGCAGGAAACACTCGCGCGGCTCGAACTGCCCACCGCCCATCTGGACGACGCGGGCGCGGTGATCGAGGCGGCGGTCGCAGAGCACGACGAAAAATATCACCTGACGCGCCTGGATTTCCCCGGCGGGCAACTGTGGGTGGGCAGGGTGGACCGGCCGTACGGCAGCGTGGTGCGCGCGCGCGTGCTGGCGCGCGACGTCAGCATCGCGACGCAGCAACCGCAGGGCACCAGCATCAACAACATCCTGAAGGCGCGCATCGACGAGATACGCGACGAGGGACCGGACAAGGTGATCGTGCGCATGAGGGTGGGCGAGACGAATATGCTGCTGTCGCGCATCACGCGCCGGTCGCGCGACCACCTCGGTCTCGTCGTTGGCATGGAAGTTTTTGCGCAGGCGAAGAGTGTCGTGTTGACCACATGAGCGCGGATATTTTCTGTACTGGGGGATTTCCGGTGTGGCGGTTGCTTAACGGGGTATCAATTGAGACCATTCGATGGTGCGAGCCTGCGCAAAAAGGGCATCATGGAATGATCTGTGAGTCCATCACGTCAGCCTGACGGATGTTCATCCGTTTTTCTGGATTTGGGCGTGGCATCGCCGGCGGATACAGACTGAACTCACAAGCAGGCAAATCATTGTTAAAATGCGCTGAAGCGGAGTTGTTTTTTTTGTTTTGATTAGAATGGGTAATTCAGGCAGAATTCAAATTGTTACTTGAGGAGCGGGGATGGACAGTTCGAAAAATGATTCGCCGGTTACCCAGAACCTGACATGGAGACTGGGCGATAATATCGATGTGATAGAGGCGCAATTCGTCCTCGGAGATTTTTGCCTGAATCACTTTCCCGATAATCCGGAATTTGCCCGCACCATCCAGAATACAGAATCCATTACGGGCATAAGGAATGCGCTTAAACCCATCACTCAATTGATCATCACCAAGCGAAAAGACCTCACCGACGAATTCACCTCGTTGGTTCATGCGATCAACCAAACGACAGCTTGACAAATTAACTTCGAGGATAAAGAAAATGGCTATCAGTTTTAAAACAAAAATCATCGGATCGGTCGTGTTCCCTACTATCGTTTTGATTACCCTGAGCGCGGTGGCGCTGGCATTCAATGCGTACCAGAACCAGCAAAAGTCGGCGACTGAAAAAGTCCAGTCGGACCTCGATTCCGTGCAACGCCTGCTGGATGAATCGGCAAGCTTGCTGAAGTCGAGAACGTCGGGTGCAATGAACGTCCTGCTGGAATTGACCGGCAATACCGGCAAGCCGTCTGTCGGCGACCCCACGGAAATCGTTCCCGGCGTAAGCGCGCCAAATATCGCCTTTGGCGATGAGAAACAAGCCTTGAATTTCCGTATTGTGGACAAACTGGTCGACCTCGTTGGCGGCACTGCCACCATCTTTTCGAAGTCCGGCGATTCTTTTGTGCGCATCACAACCAACGTCAAGAAGCCGGATGGGAACCGGGCTGTCGGAACCGTTCTGGATCCAAAAGGGCCGGCCTTTGCTTCTCTTGTCAATGCCCAGGGATTCGAAGGTGTTGTTGATATCCTCGGCAATCCGTTTTTCACCTCATACCAGCCTATCATGGACAGCGAGAACAAATTGATCGGTATATATTACGTCGGGTATGCAGCTTCTCTGGGCGGGGTTCAAACCGCCATTCAACAGGCCAAGATATTGAATACCGGATTCCTGGTATTGGCGGATTCCACCGGCAAAGTTCGTTTCACCACCAATGGCATCACTTCCGAACAGGCGGCGGCAACCATCAAATCCGTTCCCGCCGGTTGGGAGGTTGACTCGCGGAATGTTGATGGTTGGAACTACAAGGTGTACGCCGCCTATCCGAAAGCGGAATTGCGCGAGGGTGCGATCACGACCGCAGAGATAATTATTGGCGGAGGCGTTGTGCTCGCCCTGATACTCAGTGTGCTGGTCGGATTTTTGATCGAGTCCATGGTTATCGCCCCACTGGGCGGCGACCCTGCCTTGGCCAGCGCGGCAATGGCAGAAATTTCGTCCGGGAACCTGGACGTGAATATTGGCAAAGCAAGAAGGGGAAGCATGCTGGGTAACCTGTCCCTGATGCAGGAAAAACTTCACAACATCGTGAACGCCATACACAAAGCGGTAGAGAGGTCCAGCGAGCAACATGACAAATTCGAACAAGCCGTGCAGGCTTTCCAGGAGGCCAAATCGCTCAGTCCGGAAAGACAGTCGATAGCCGAGGAAGCATTGCTGGCGGCGGCGGACAAGGTTGCCAAAAGCGATGATACCGTGAGCAGGGCGGTGGATCGATTGAAGATCTAGATCGTCCGGCATTGATTCCGATCTGCATTCCCGAAAGGAATGCAGATTTTTTTCGTTCATTTTTGTCCCCTTCCGCCCAAGGCCGCGACCAACACACCATAGTGGCCCCGATCAAACAGTTCGGTGCATGTCGTTCCCCGGCGGGTGGCGAGTAGCCGATCCGCCGCAGATGGACTGCCGCCACGCTACAGGCGCCCGAGAATGGTGACGCGGGTCTCCAGTCCGGTCAACAGTTCAAGCTGCCTGGAGAGGCGTACGGATTTTTCTGCATATCGCGATTCCGTAGATTTCTCTGCTCCCTGCTTTGAGATGACGCCTTCGGCCGTCGCGACGCAGCCGCCGCACGGTTCCGGCATGACCAATATTCTGAATGCGCGAATTGCCGAGATACGCGACCAAGGACCGGACAAGGTGAATGTGCGCCTGATGATCGGTCCATCTCAGGCACTGCTGTCGCGCATCACGCGCCGCTCGCGCGGCCACCTCGGCCTGATCGGCGGGATGTATGTTTGCGCGCAGGTGAAGAGCGTCGCGCTTATGTAGCGAAATATATTTGGTTGGTCTCTCTTCAGCGCACATGTGAGCCAGCGTGCCTCTGAAACTTGCAGCCCATCCCGCAAAGCCGAATGCACGGTCACGCAGGATTGAGCCAGAGGTTCCTTAGGGTTCTTCCGACGAGCACCGCTCGCGCAGGACGCCAACCGGCGGTCACGAGCGCAGCGAGGGACGAGTCTTTCGCGGAGGCAACGCGAAAGATGAGCAATCCCACCCTCTCCGCCTATCAAGAATATTCGTTGGCAGAGTGCTGTCATTCACTGCTGAACCGACGAATTCTGCCAAAACCAAGTCCAAACTCCAGGCTCCAGGCTCTCAAAGAAATCGTGTGGATCTGAAGCGGTACGCCCTGGATGAGCCAGAACGAGTAAACCCCGATCAACAATGCACATGTGTGTGCTAGCGTACAGCACAGAAAAGCCTGCGGGCGTACTGTGCAATCTCATGGCAGGAATTGATTTGTATGCCGTGAATGTTCTTGAGTGATCGGCCCAGTCCCGATCCTGTCAACCGAGGAGAATTAAAATGACAAATCTTGTATGGGTTATCGCAACGCTATTATTTACCGCAATCGTCATAGTCATGGATGATGGAACGTGGGACAGGAAAAAGCCCAGGTAACGTTGTGTAACCTGACTCCGGTATTACCCAGTCAGGCGCAGGCAGCAGACTGATCTGCGCAACAGCAGTGCCCGGGTTGCGCTGACCGGTGTTGTGATCAGGCAATTCCTGTTTCTGTTGTGGAAAGGAATGTGATGGATGGATCCCGCATAAATTACCCGTCCGGGTGGCGTGCCATGATCTGGGCCGGGATAATGGCGGGCATCGTATCGACACTGATCGAGATACTGCTCTGGCTGATCTTTACCGATGATTTTCCCGCCATCCTGTACCGCGATGCCCGGTTGACTGCGGCAATGGTGCTGGGCAGGTCGGTATTGTCCCCGTCTGCGACATTTGATGGTGGTGTCATGCTGATTGCCACGTTGATCCATTTTATGATTTCCATAACATGCGCCGTATTGCTGGCATTGCTTACCGCGCGCCTCGATACCATCCCGGCACCTTTGGTGGGCATCGGCTTCGGGGTCGCGCTTTATGTCGTCAATCTATACGGCTTTACGGCGATCTTTCCCTGGTTCGTGCAAGCGCGCGGCTGGATCACGCTGATCGCCCATGGGGTATTCGGTTTGACTGCCATCACGGTTTACCGATGGTTGATCTTCAGTGCGCCCTTCAGTAATGCGCGATCTCAACCAGACGGGCATTGAGCCTGCGCGCCAATGCTTCGCCGCCCTGTCGCATGACAGCGTCATGGTTCCACTTGATGAATGGACGCGCAAACAGCGCCAGCAGATTCATCCAGACCGGGGTTGTGTGTACATGCCACTCGAAGCGCACTATGGTCACGGCACCATCGGTGCTGAATGACCAGCGGCCCTGGCCTTCCACATCCCCGCTGGCGATGCCTTCGATGGCAGCAAGCGGTTCGATATGGATGACGCAAATGTCAAAAGTGAGGCGATACGGCAAGCGCCCTCTCCAGGAGTAGCGGCGCACGCTGCCGATTCCCCGGGCGTCGCCGGGGGCAAGTTCCTCGACTCTTTCCACATTGCTCCACCACTGCGGCCAATTCAGGGAATGGTAGATGGCTTCGCAGACCGTTTCGATCGGCGCTTCGATATGCCAGACGGTGACAAAGCGGTACTTCATCGTTCTCTCTTCAAGGATTGAACAGAATCTCTGGCAGCGCAGCGTTGATTTCCAGATCTTCCATCAGCACGGTTTCAATGATTGTATCTTGCCGATTGCGGCTGATCACCTTGACCGGGAACTGGCTCGCCATATCCAGCCACAATTCGTAACGGTGCACGCCGGCAAGCGCAAAATTTCCCGTGCCGGCCACGACAAGATGCAGAACCGTGCGGCCGTCCATGCGCTCTTCTCCCAATACCTCGGCGTTGCCGCCCTCCCGCAGGGTGCGGACATTTTCGAACAGTGTCCCTACATCCGAGTGATCCACGCGCTGGCCGCGCGAACTCCGGATCAGTGGATTGCCCGGGCTCAAACTGAGCTCCGGGAAATGCCGGACACCGAACGGCCACAAGCGCACGCTTTGTGTAGTTGGATTGTAGATCAGCACCGTGCCGGCATGCGGCCGGATGAATTCCATGCGCGCGAAACCGGGTTTCTTGTAGTAATAGCGTATGTATTCTTCGCCGTCGGCGTGAGTGGAGTGGATGGTGACACGATAGTTTTCGACGGTGCGGTAATGCTCGATGGCGCCAGCCAGCGGGTCTGGTGGAGTAGCGGTGAGCGTTGCGGCAAGCATCAGGGCTGGGAGCATGGGTTATTGGATTACTTCGAGCACGCCTTCCATGCCCTTGTCGCGGTGGCTTTTGAAGAACAGCAGTTTGTTCTTGCAATAAAAATGATACTTGCCGGCGGCGGTGGGCGTGAAGCGGATATTCCTGGCATCGCTGGAAAGTTTTTCGTCCACAGAGATGCCTGCCTCGGGCGACTGAATTACCAGGGTGTGGGGAATCAGGCCCTTTTCCACGCTGGCCGTCAACTCCACCGGCACATTCACCCTGACGATCACGCGGTTGGGCTTGAAGAAATAACTCCCGCCGTCAATGCGCACGTGCTGCACACCATCTGCGGCGATGGTCGCCTGATAAACGACCGCTTCGGGCGGGACCGTGTCGGCGCGGCATACTGCATATCCGGCAATCCCAACACAGAACAGAAAAGATAACGCGAGTTTTTTCATGGCCAAGGACCCCTTCATCGAGACTTGAAGTTCAGCCCATAGATTACACCTTCCAAAAATCCTTGCGGATAGAATAAAAACGCCTATAGTTGTGATTATGGATCGCCTTTCCAGCATGCGCGCTTTATTGTTCGGCCTGCTATTGATTGCCGGGTCGGCCCGCGCGGCTGCGCCCGTGGTGGTGCTCAACGTGAACGGTGCAATCAGCCCCGGGACGGCGGACTATGTGGTGCGCGGCCTGAAGGCGGCCGCAGCGGAACATGCTGAATTGGTCGTGCTGAAGATGGACACGCCGGGCGGTCTGGACACGGCCATGCGCCAGATCATCAAGCAGATCATTGCCTCGCCGGTTCCCGTTGCCGCCTTCGTCGCGCCCGAAGGCGCGCGGGCCGCGAGTGCCGGTACCTATATCCTCTATGCCAGCCACATCGCGGCGATGGCCCCGGCTACCAATCTCGGCGCAGCCACCCCGATCAATATCGGCATCGGCGGCATCGACAGCCAGCCCGACGAACAGCCGGGCAACGGGAAGAAGAAAGACAAGAACCCGCCGGCCGGCAAGCTGCCCGCATCCGGTTCCACGCTGCAACACAAACAGATCAATGATGCCTCCGCATATATCCGCAGTCTGGCGCAGATGCGCGGCCGCAATGTCGAATGGGCGGAGCAGGCGGTGCGCGAGGCGGTGAGCCTGTCCGCGGACGAGGCGCTGAAACTCAGGGTCATCGACGTGATCGCGCGCGATGTGCCCGACTTGCTGCGGAAAATCGACGGGCGCAAGGTGAACGTGTCGGGCATGGAGCGCACGCTGGATTTGGCTGGGGCAAGCATCGTCACGCAGGAGCCCGACTGGCGCAGCCGGCTGCTGACCGTGATCGCCGATCCGAGCATCGCCTACCTGTTGATGCTGGCGGGCATCTTCGGCCTGTTCTTCGAATTTTCCAATCCGGGATTCGTGTTGCCGGGCGTGGTCGGCGCGATCTCGCTGCTGCTCGCGCTGTTCGCGTTCCAGATGCTGCCGGTGAACTATGCCGGGCTGGGCCTGATCATACTGGGGCTCGCTTTCATGACCGCCGAGGTGTTCATACCCAGTTTCGGGGTGGTCGGCATCGGCGGTGTGGTCGCCTTCGTGATCGGCTCGGTGCTGCTGATCGATACCGACATGCCGGGGTTCGGCATTCCGTGGACCGTGATCGCGCCGGTCGCGCTTGCCAGCGCGCTGTTCATCTTCTTCGTGGCGGGCATGGCAGTCAAATCCTGGCGGCGGCCGGTGGTGACCGGGCGCGAGCAACTGATCGGCAGCAGCGGGGAGGTACTGGTCGATTTCGACGGCAAGGATGGCTGGGCGCGGGTGCACGGCGAAACCTGGCGCATCAGAAGCGCGCACCCGCTGGTCCGGGGGCAAAAGATCAGGGTGCTGAGCATGGACGGGCTGATCCTGGATGTCGAGCCCGAGGACACAAGCCATGAATAGATCCGTGCCTGTTGGCAATCACAATCAAGGAGAACGATATGGTTTTCAATTTTAGTTTTGGTACTTTTGTGCTGGTGCTGGTGTTGCTGGCTTTCTCCAGCTTGCGAATCTTCCGCGAGTATGAACGCGCCGTTGTCTTTACCCTGGGGCGTTTCTGGAAGGTAAAGGGGCCGGGACTGGTGATCGTCTTCCCCGGCATCCAGCAAGCGGTGCGGGTGGATCTTCGGACCGTGGTACTGGAGGTGCCGACCCAGGATGTCATCTCGCGCGACAATGTATCCGTGAAAGTCAGTGCGGTGATTTATTTTCGCGTGATCGACCCGGAGAAGGCGATCATCCAGGTGGAGAATTTCCTCAATGCCACAAGCCAATTGGCGCAAACCATGCTGCGCTCGGTGCTGGGCAAACATCAATTGGATGAAATGCTGGCAGAACGTGAGAAACTGAACGCAGACATCCGCGAAGCGCTGGATACGCAAACCGACGCATGGGGAATCAAGGTCGCCAACGTCGAGATCAAGCAGGTCGATCTGACCGAATCCATGATACGGGCAATTGCCAGACAGGCCGAGGCAGAACGCGAGCGGCGCGCAAAAGTGATACACGCAGAGGGAGAGTTGCAGGCCTCGGAAAAATTATTCCAGGCAGCCCGGGTACTTGCACAGGAACCACAGGCGATTCAACTGCGTTATCTGGAAACGCTGACGGTGATTGGTGCGGACAAGAATACGACCATCGTGTTTCCGATGCCTATCGACCTGATCAGAATGTTTGCGGAGAAATCCCTGGGCAACCTGCCAAAAGCGGAATAGCAGGAGGCCTCACGCCGGGATCGCTTGCCGCTTCGCGGCAACCGTGTCGCGGCAACCGGCGTTGATCCACTCCAGCCATTCCGCCATGCCCGCACCGATGCTGGCCGATACGCGGATCACCGCAATGCGCGGATTGACGCGGCGCGCATTTTCCACGGCGAGGTCGGCATCGAAATCCAGGTACTGCAACAGGTCGCACTTGCTGAGCAGCATCAGGTCCGCGGCGCGGAACATGTCGGGATATTTGAGCGGCTTGTCCTCGCCCTCGGTCACCGAAAAGATCACCACCTTGTGCGCCTCGCCCAGATCGAAACCCGCCGGACAAACCAGGTTGCCGACATTCTCGATCAGCAGCAGGCTGTCGTCTTTCAATGCCAGCCGCTGCATCGCCTGGCCGATCATGTGCGCATCCAGATGGCAGCCCTTGCCGGTGTTGATCTGCAGCGCGGGCGCGCCGGCCGCGCGGATGCGCGCGGCATCGTTGTCGGTCTGCTGGTCGCCCTCGATCACCGCGAGCGGCTGTGTCCCGTTCAGTGCCGCGATGGTTTTCACCAGCAGGGTGGTCTTGCCGGAGCCGGGACTAGAGACCAGATTGAGCGCGAAGATGCCGTGCCCGGAAAAGTAACGGCGGTTGTCATCGGCATAGTCGTTGTTCTTGGCGAGTATGTCGCGCTCTATCTTCACCATGCGCGTCTGAGTCATGCCGGGCGCATGCGCCCCTGCCGGCCCCGCGCCAAAATCCATAGTGTCGCGGGCAGGCGAGTGGGTATGTGTATGGTCGTGCGGATGTGCATGCGTTACATCATCCTTATGCGCTCGAAAACGCAATGCCTCGCCGGGTTTGCGCAGCTTTGCGGGCGCATGGCCACCGATGAGAGTCTGGCCCTTCCCGCATCCGCATGTCATGCACATTTTATTCTCCTTAATGGGAGCTGCTATTCTACTTCCAACTCCTTGACCCGCATTTCCTCGCCGCCTGTCACCTGTATCTGGAAACTGCCGCA